>Ga0070684_100000035_pt1 | contig 100109 bp, 73 predicted proteins | sample KBSC723LmetaG_FD_65653 | JGI IMG/M metagenome (GOLD analysis project Ga0070684, IMG submission 65653) | Corn rhizosphere microbial communities from Kellogg Biological Station, Michigan, USA - KBS C7.2-3L metaG | ecosystem: Host-associated > Plants > Roots > Rhizosphere ...
ACGGAGAGCCAGTTCCCGAGGCGGATGCCCTTGGAAGCGACGCCTTTCACTCGCGCGATCCCGCTGGCCAGTTCGGGCGCCAGCAATCCGTTATCGGCTGCTTCCACCGCCAGTTTCCGAACCGCGGTGATCCGGACATTGATCGAGACAGTACCCAGCCCGCGGGCTTCCAAAGCAACGCGCCATGAGCACACCGTCGCTTTCGTGAAGCCGGGGCGGGGTTCGAGCGCGTACCAAGCGATGAATTCGTCAAGGCCAAGGTTGTACACGCGGCGTGTGATCGGGGAGGAGACGCTGTCCAGCACGAGCGCCTTCAGTTTGTGCCACTGCGTGGCTTGGGGAACAACAACCAAATCAGTCATTTAGGTCCTCTTAATGGGCATTATCGGTAGCCATGTGGACCTTACCTCGCGAGTCAACGCACATCAAGGCGAATCGAAGCAGCGGCCTAACCAGGCGCGCTGGGGCGTGCGCCGGCGATCTCAGATTCTAGAGAACCGCCGCCACCCGACCACAACGCGTGGTACTTTCCGGTAACGCCGTCTACCGACCGGAACCGACCACTTCTCACCAACGGGGACGTTCGGTCGAGTGGATATGCGGACCCACCCCTCCCTGGCGGCGCAAACGTCGGAGCAGTTTTGAGACAGAGTTCTGCAACGGTCCGGGCAGCAAAACGGAGGCTCGAGACAACCCCATTTTGCTCTGTGTTGAGACTGAACTTCGAGGCGCTGAGAACCCTGATTCCAGGAAGATACAGAGCCGTTGCTCCCCGAAGGTCCCGTTTCCACCTCGTTTAGCTGGCTTTCTCCAAACTGCTCCGCGAACGAGGTCAGGGCCGCCGAGCGGTTGTACCGCGTATCTAAGAAGTACCGGGAAAAAGGGATCGTTAAGGAGAGTATCGCGGCGATGCCGGAGCACGGTACGCATAGAACCATGTCACGCATAAAGGGGCCTGTCATGTACGGCGGACGGATAAATCCGGTCTTAACCCTAGCGGGAAAGACCCGCCGCGGCGCCATAACGCGGCTCCGTGAAAATAACTGAAAATAACTGAAAATAACTGTGGCTGTCGCTGTGGTTCTCAGCTATACTCGCGTGATTCAGGATGCCATGGGTTGCATCTTTCCCAGAGCGGGCTTGTCGGAGGGGCGAGACAGCCTTAAGGAGGGCGTGGTGCGAGCGCCAGAAGAGCACTCTAATGATCGATGGGCGCGTGGGTTCCCCAACTCAGCTAATTGCGGAGGCGTCCTATTCCGGCATCTGCCCCTAACTGACCCGATTCCCCAGCAAGAGCGGAAGGTTCCCAAATGGCATTTATGAGAAGCACTTGGGGCCGTATCAGGTTGTTCGTTTTATGCTTTTCCCTGCCGCTGGTTACCAGCGCGGCGACAAGCTACAACCTTGGCGTGATCACATTGGATTCCCTGATTCTCGGGAATGGGTTAGCCGCTCCTGGGATTACCGTGTTCAACATCGTCAATCTGACCGGCGACCCGGTTTCAGGCGGAGCGGCGCTGCCGCAGGACTTTCCCGTCGTCACACCCGTCACCTTCTCCAACGCTCAATTGACCGTGGTAGTCGGCGGCACGCCTTCGGTCATTTCGTTGGGATCGATCGCGCCAGGGGTGTTCACGCCTTCTACTAGCCTCCAGTTTCCCGATACGACTCAGTTCGACTCCGCCACCTTCACCGCGACGATGAACACTACTTCGCTGTCGTTATCCGGTGGCGGAACGACCGTGATCAACTCGGCGCAAGTCACGGCCACGATCACACCCTCAGCACCTCACCTGCAGCGTGGCGTCGATTTCGCGGTCCTGCAGACGTCTGCCGGTGTTACGGTTACGAAGACGCACAGCGGCAACTTCGCGCTGGGGCAGACTGGTGCGACCTACATCATTACGGTGTCCAACGCGGCGGGGTCTACCAGTACGAGCGGGACCGTTACCGTGACAGAGACCATACCATCCGGGCTGACCCTCGTTTCGATGGCGGGAACCGGCTGGACATGTCCCAACTCAGGCAACACGTGCTCCCGATCTGATGCATTGGCCGGCGGCGCGAGTTACCCTCCCATCACGGCCACGGTGAATGTGGCGGCCAACGCCACGTCCCCTCAAGTCAACCAAGTATCGGTTTCGGTCGGGGGCACGACGGCCAGCAGTGCAACGGATTCCACCACGGTCGGCTCGGGTTCACCCGTATCGGTGACGCTCGCCACCAATCCCACAGGGCTCGCGATGGTCATTGACGGATCTTCCGTTACGGCTCCTCAGACCGTGAGTTGGGTGCCAGGCTCCAACCACACGGTGAATGTCACTTCGCCGCAGGGCGCCGGCGGCACTCGGTACGTGTTTTCGAATTGGAGCGACGCGGGCGCCCAATCTCACACGATCGTTGGTCCCGCAACGGGCACAACCTACATCGCGAATTTTTCCGCTCAGTATCTTCTGACGGCCAATGCGAGCCCTGCCAATGGTGGGACCGTGGTCGCCAACCCGGCCGGCAGCAGCGGTTACTACGATTCCGGGACCACAGTGCAACTCACCGCAACACCTGCCACGGGCTATGCCTTCACCCAGTTTAGCGGCGATATCGTCGGCGCGACGAATTCGCAGCCGATCGTGATGTCCGCGCCCCATACGGTAACGGCTGCGTTCACGTCCGTCGGGACGGCGCCCTCGATCATTTCGGTTTCGCCCAGCAGCGGCACCGGCGCAACCCAGAGTTTCACCGGCGCCTATGCGGCGGCCAACGGGTACCACGATCTGCAATGGGTGCAGATGCTGTTCGCCGTGGCGTCCGACGGCGGCGGCCAATCCTACTGCTTTGTTCACTATGACGTCCAGGGCAACGGATTCTGGGTGTATGGCGACGGTGGATTCTTCGTGGGTCCGATTACGCCCGGGACGGCATCCAACCGCCTGCAAAATTCCTTATGCGCGCTGAACACTTTGGGCTCGACGGTAACCGGTTCCGGCGCCACTCTCACGATCAACCCCAGCCTCATCTTCAAACAGAGTGGTGCGCGGAACATCTATATGCGAGCGATGAACGAGGCGCAAGTAGATTCCGGATGGGTGCAGCGTGGAACGTGGAGCGTGGGACCGGCCGGTGTCGGGACGCTGTCGGTGGTCCCGGCATCCGGAACAGGCGCAACTCAGACGTTCACCTTGACCTATCCGGATCCGCCTGGATTCGCTGGCGCTGCCTTCGGCTGGGTGCAGTTCCTGGTGGCCGCGGCCTCCGACGGCGGCGGCCAGCCCTTCTGCTACCTGCACTATGACCGGGCCGGTAACGGACTCTGGATGTATTCCAGCGACGTGGGGTTCTTCCTCGGCCCCATCACGCCAGGCACAACTTCGAACGCGCTGAGCAGCAGCGCGTGTTCCATTAACACCGCAGGAACTACGGTGACCAATAGCGGCGGCAACCTGGTGATCGCGGCGCCGATCACGCTGAAGGGCCCGATGTCCGGTTCGAAGAAGCTGTTCCAGCGGACCTTGGATGTCCTGAATCGCGATACAGGCTGGCAGCAGACGGGAACGTGGATTATTCCGTAGCGTCCGGCACTGCGACGGCCGGGAATTGACGAATGGAGTATCCGACAGGGGCGTTGCGATGATTTGGAATTGTCGAACAGATCGGCGTGCAGGCAGACGGTTAGGAAGTTCGTGGCCCATTCCGGCTGTTCTGCTGCTTCTCGGCATGCTGGGTCTTCCAGGGCTGTCTGTACTGAAGGCGCAGGGGACGGCTGTGCTGTTGTCGACAAGCGCGGTACCCGCGATCGGACAGGCCGGAGTGACTACGGTTTCCGTCATCGGGTCCGGTTTTCCTGTCGGCACAATTGCCGCAGCGAATACGACCGTGCAGTTCGAACTCGCCACCGGAGGCGGCGTCGTATTCACGACTGCTTCCTCGGTAACCGCACTCACGGGCACTACGAAACGAATTACGTTTCAGCTCCCCGGATCCATCATTGTCTCGAGTCCCTCCGGGTATCTGGTCTCGATTTCCGGGACCATTCCGCCGAGTGGTTCATTCTCGAGTTCGAACAAGGCGGCGCTGACGGTCACCCCGCCCCCAGCAATCTCTTCCATTGGAACCACGTCGGCGCAAGCCGGGCAGAACCTGCAAGTCACGATCGCGGGGCAGTACACGAACCTCCTGCAAGGCGCGACCACGGCGATGTTCGGCCCCGGCATATCGGTAGGCGGTGCGGCGCAGGGCGCCCCCGGACCGGTGGCGGTCACCAGTTCCACTTCTGCGACGGCGCAGATCGCGATCGATCCGGCGGCGGTCGCGGGTCCGCGCAACGTGGTGCTCACCACGGGCCTCCAGCAGCCGATTCTGGCCAGCGGGTTCACCGTCAACGCGGGTGCGCCACCAACGATTTCGGATTTCAACCCGAAGTCCGCGCCGATCGGCACTTCGGTCACACTGTCGGGAACCGCGCTCATGTCGCCAGCGGGAGTTCCAGCGGACGTGCGGCTGATCAAGTTGGGGGGCGGCTCAGTCTCGGCGCCGATTACGGCGTCGACATCCAACAGTCTCACCTTTGTAATCCCGTCGACTGCTGCCACTGGAATCATTACCGTCGCCGGCGCGGGCGGCACGGCGACTTCGACGACGGCCCTCACCGTAATTCCATCGAGCACTTTCACGGTAGGGGCGGCGCCCACGAGCCTCGCCCTGATCGCGGGACAGACCGCGACATACACCGTCACACTTTCCAGTTCCAACGGTTTTAATGGCTTGGCGCAACTGGGCAGGACGGGCGTGCCGAACGGCGTCACCGCTACATTCAGCCCGACCCAGATTTCGGCAGGGCAGCAGTCCACACTCACCGTGACTGCCCCTGCAAATCAGGGCGCTTCGAATTCCACGATTGTCATTACCGCTTCGGGCACGGTGGACGGCCTTACCGTCAGCGCCACCGCCAGTCCCACGCTGAGTATCAGCCCGATCACGACTTCGTTCGTCGGCCGGACGGTGGTCGACGACACGAATCACGCCAGTCTCGCCGGTATCACGGTGAAGATGCTCGGTAAGGACGGCGCGGGTGGAACCACTGGATGCACGGGGCAGACTGTGTCGGACGCTTCGGGCAATTTCGCATTGACGAATCTGCCGCAAAGCTGCACCGGGCCGCAACTGGTGGGGTTCGATGGCTCCACGGCAACCGCGCCGCCGGGCAAGTATGCCGGCGTCGACCTGGTGTTCTCCCTGGTGTCGAACCAGGTGGTCGCGTCGCCGGTGCTGGTGCACCTGCCGCGCATCGATAACGTCGAGACGTTCCTGGTGCAGCAGAATTCGAACGTCGACCAGACGCACACGTTCACGTCAATTCCGGGACTTTCGGTGACCGTCTATGCGGGAACCACGTTCACGAACGCCGACGGGACGCAGCCGAATCCATTCCCGCTGGCCGCGATCGTGGTGCCGGTCGACCGCCTGCCGGACGCGATTCCGCTGACTACGGCGAGCGTGAACGCGTTCATCGTAGCCTTTCAGCCTGCGAACACGACGGCCAGCAAAGCGGTCGCTGTATATTTTCCGAACACGCTGAACACGCCGCCGGGGACCAATGTCCCCCTGACAACGCTGGACCCGACACGCGGGCGCATGGTGCCGTATGGGACCGGGACCGTATCGAGCGACGGGACGACGATCATACCGGATATCGATCCGACGACTGGGTCAGCACAGCATCGTTATGGGATCGTGCATTTCGACTGGCACGGCCCCGCGGTCGTACCGCCGCCGACGGTGAATCCCACGTGCGCTTCGGATTCACCGTGTGCGGGGAAACCTGTAGATCTGGCATCTGGCCTGGAAGTGATGACCTCCCAGGACCTGACGTTAAATGGAAACCGCGGCTCTCTTACCATCACCAGGACCTACCGGAGTCTGAGCGCGCAACCACGCGCATTCGGAATCGGGTCCAGCTTCAACTACGACTATCGGCTGGACACGCTGACTCCACAGAGCGCGGCGGTAGTGAACCTGGAATTCCCGAATGGAATGCGGGTTCCCTTCAATCAACAGCCCGGCGGAACGCTGGTCAACTCGACCGCTCCGCCCATGAGTGGCGCCATCATGACCGCGAATCCCGATGGCACGGCGGTTTTGCGGTTTAAGACCGGCGCTTACTTTTCCTTTGCGCCCGGGAACTTTTTGACGGGTTCGGTCCTAACGGGAATCGGCGATCCCAACGGGAACGTGATCAAGATCGTCCGCGACCCGGCGACGCCGCAGCAGATCACCGAGATCGACGATCCAGTCGGCCGCAAGCTGACATTCACATGGAACGCCAACAACTACATCACCTCGATCACGGACCCGATCGGGCGCGCCGTACAGTACACGTATGACGGCGCAGGCAATCTCTCGACCTTCACGAACGTGCTCGGCGGCGTCACAATCTACACCTACGACTCGCAGAACCGTCTCTTGACCGTGAAAGATCCGCGCGGCGTCTTTCTGGCGAAGAACACGTACGACGCCAACGGCCGCGTCAGCAGCCAGATCGCGCCGAGCAGTGGAACGATACAGTTCGCGTACACGACTACGAATCCCCTCGTGCCGACGAGTCCCATCGTGCAGACAGTGGTAACCGATCCGCTCGGGAACGTCACTACGTATCGGTTCAACACACAGGGCTACATAATCAGCGCCACCGATGCTACGGGGCAGACCCGGAGTATCAACCGGCAGGCGGGCACAAATTCCGTGCTGTCGATCACGGGGGCGGGAACTTGCGCTGTTTGCGGCGATACCACCAGCGGCGACGTGACGTTCACCTACGATGCGAGCGGCAACGTCCTGACCCGAACCGATGCGCTCGGCAATACATGGGCCTCCACCTACGATTCAGTATTCAATAACGTCACGTCCATGACCGACCCCGTGGGTAACGTGACGCATCGCTTCTACGATGCCCACGGCAACCTCACCAAGGTCACCGACGCCCGTGGCAATAACACGACGTTCACGCGCGATGCCACAGGGCTGGTGACGGCCGCACAGGACACGGCCGGCAACATCACGAAGTTCACGTACGACGCACTCGGCAACCTGATCGCGGTTTCCAATCCACTGAATCAGAAGACGCAATTCAGTTACGACGGCGCTTCGCGGCTGGTGGGCCAGATGGACCCGCTCGGCAGGACGTCGAGCGTAATCTATAACGGCGGCGACGAGGCGCTGTCGCTGGTCGACGGCAATGGCCATACCGTGCAATTCACGTACGACACCGCCGGCGTTCTCCAGACGTACACGGATCCGAATGGCGGCAAAACGTCGCTCGCCTACGATACGGCGGGCCGGGTGAGTTCCAAGACCGATCCGCTCAAGCGCGTGAAGTCCTATCAGTACGATCTCGACGACAATCTCACCACGTTTGCGAACCGGCGCGGGCAGAACGCGACCTTTGCTTACGATGCACTGAACCGGGTGACGACGGAGACGTACGCGGACGCTACCGTCCAGCGCACCTACGATTCCAATGGGCGTCTGGTCCGCGTGGTCGATTCGCAGGCAGGGACCTTCAATTTGACCTACGATTCGGCGGGGCGGCTGGTCAAAGTCGTAGGACCGAATGGAACGATCGCATACTCGCGCGATGCAGATGGACGGGTGACCGCGCGGCAGGTCCAAGGCCAGACCGCGGTGGCATATACATATGACGCCAACGGCAACGTGACCGGGATTTCCATGGGAGGCGCGTCTGTGGCGCGCACGTATGACGTCCGCAACCTGCTGACGGCCAACACGCGGTCGAACAGCGTAGGCGGCACGTACGCGTACGACGCGGTCGGCCGGATCCTTTCGATCACGGAGAAGTCGGGGGCGAACACGCTGTTCTCGCGCGCGTTCACCTACGATGCGGCAGGGCAGATCACGGCGAATGCCGTCGATACCGGGTTGCCGCTTTCGACTCCAAGCGCGACCGGCGCCTTCGATGCCGCGAACCAGATCACCGCATTCGGCGCCACGACCTACACCAGCGATTCGGATGGCAACCGGCTGACCGAGACGGGACCGAACGGCACGACCAGGTACACGTGGGATGCCCGCGGCCGGCTGCAGTCGATGTCGTCTCCCGGAGGCGTGACGACCGCGTTCGTGTACGACCCTGCCGGGCAGATGATTCAGAAGCGGGTGACTTCGCCTGGCCAGGATGATACCCAAAAGTACGTACTCGACGACGCTTTGAATATTGTGTCGGTCCAGCAGGGTTCGCTGGCACCCGTCTCAATTCTGGACGGCCGTGGACCTGATGACATCGTGGCGACCGTGCAGGGCGGTGCTCCGGTTTTCCCGTTGGCGGATCAGATCGGGAGCGAGGGGGCATTCACGGACGGTGCCGGAACGGTAGTGGGTAGAGAATTCTACGAACCCTATGGAGCACCGACGACCTCAGGCACGGTTGGGATGTTCCAGTTCACGGGTCGGCCGCTGATCAATGCAGGACTGTTCTACTACCGCGCGCGATTCTATGACAGTGGGACGGGAAGGTTTCTTAGCGAAGACCCGCTTGGAATGCCGGCCTCGGGCAAGTCCTACCCTTACGCATCTGGTAATCCAATCACCGTATCCGATCCGACCGGCCGATACAGTTGGACCGACGCAGGTGAGGATGCATTGATCGCCGGGGTTGGCAGCGGTCTTAACTGCGACAATCATGCGGGCGACATCGCCCGTGATGCTGCCATTGGGGTGGGCGGCGGCCTTCTGGGTGACGTGCTAGGCGAAAGAGCTGGCATTTACGTGGGCGGCGAGGTCTTCGTTGCTGCTCTGTTCGCTCCGGAAGAGGCTGTTGCAGTGAGCGCTGTTGCACTCGGGGTGGGTGCGTACTTGGGTACGAAGTTCATAGTTAACGCGGTCATTGGTGGCGTAGGAGATGTCATTAGCCAACGGTTACATGGCGGCGAGTATAGTTTCACGGACACTGTGGCGGCTGCAGGTGAGTCAGGTCTGAGTGGGCTGACGGATGGCCTAGGCCCATTAGCTAAATTCGCGGCGAAGTTCGGCTTGGGTACGGCATACAGTGCTGGAAAACGCTTGGGAAGTGGGGGCTGTGGTTGTGCTAAGTAGTAGATTACCAGCTACTCTAACAAAAGACGTACCGCCCTCGGCCGTCGGAGAGAGGATGCGGACGCGATGATGGCGCGAAAGTGGTGTCGAAGGGCATGGACGGTAAGTGCCGTCTTGAGTTCTGTAATATCGCTGTCTGCCCAATCCCCCACGACCTACCAATACTTCTACGACTCCGCCGGCCAACTCACGCGTGTCCTCGACTCCACCGGGATCAGTGTCCAGTACACCTACGACGCTGCCGGAAATATCAGTGGCATCGTCCGCTCGAATCTCACTGGACTTTCGATCGTTAGTTTCTCTCCGACCCAGGCGGCTGTGGGCACAACCGTAACGGTCCAGGGACAGGGATTTAGCACCACTCCGGCAAACAACACCGTCAGATTCAACGGTGTCGTCGCAACCGTCTCGGCCGCTACCGCCACCACCCTCACCGTCACCGTTCCGAATACCGCCACTACCGGCCCGATCTCGGTCAATGTCGGGGTGAATGCCGCGACTTCGTCCACGAACTTCACCGTGCTGGCGGCGCCGGTGCTGACGACCACGATTCCAAAGTACCTTCTGGCGGGCCAGTCCGGCCAGACCGTGAACGTCAGCGGCGTAAACCTCGCGGGGGCAACCTTCTCTTTCACTCCCGCCACGACACCGCCTGCCGTAGTGATCACCAATACCGCCACCAGCGCGAACGGCGCGACCCTTACGGTCTCCACCGCGAACTTGTCCGCGAGCCTCGTGCTCGTCGCCACCAATGCGGCTGGAAGCACCACCTCGTTTGGGAACGCGACGAATTCTATTACGGTCCTTTTACCTAACAGCGATGCGGATGGTGACGGTTTGACCAACGCCCAAGAACTGGCTCTTGGCACCGATCCGCTGAATCCCGACACCGACGGCGACGGACTGCCCGACGGCTGGGAGAATGTATACGGCCTCAACCCGCTCGATCCGACCGATGCCGGCAAGCCGTCCAAGGCCAATGACGGACTGACGAACCTGCAGGAGTATCAGGGCGGGACCGATCCCACGAACTCGAACCGGACCGTCCCCAGCATCACGGCAGTCGTTCCGTCCAACGCGGCGACGGGCCAGGCCATCAACACGGCGGTTTCTTTCACGTTCAATGAGGCCGTCCTCAATCCGAGCCAGATCACCACGCTCGGCAAGCTCAACCCGAACGTTAGCAGCGGGTCCGTCAGCCTCACGGCGGCCGGCGTCCCGGTGAACGGCACGGCCAGCTTATCCGGCGACGGTCTGCACCTCATCTTCACGCCATCCGCCAACCTGGCGATCACCACCACCTATTCGCTGACTGTGACCGGCTACCGCGCTCTTTCCGGCGTGCCGATGTCCACCACGTTTACCAGCACGTTCACGACGAACAATCAGCCGGACGTCACGCCACCGACGATCCTGCGCTACAGCCCGTCGAGCGGATTGACGGGAGTCCCGATCAACTCCAGCTTCTCCGTGGAGTTCAGCAAGCCCATCGACACCACCACTCTGAACACCACCACGACGTTCCGGCTTTTTGACACCATCGCGGGTTTCGTGGCCGGCCGAATTGTCGCGGATGGATCCGGCCGGATCGCGACGTTTGTGCCGACGAATCCGCTGGCGGTCGGCCGTCAATTTTACGCCTACGTCAGCTACTTCGGGTCGATCAAGGATCTCGCGGGCAATACGCTCAACAGCGCGACGCCGACGTTCACGACCGGGTTCGCCGCCGATACCACACCGCCTTCGGTGATTGGGAATAACCCGATTAACGGAGATATCGGGATCACGGTGAACACGCAGGTGATGGTCGATTTCAGCGAGCCGATCAATCAAATCACGGCTGTCCGCGGCCTCACCATCACATTCAACGGGGTCGCCGTCCCCGGCGCCTTCTCGTTCCAGAACAACGACCGGCGAATGATCTTTACGCCCACCGCACCGTACTTACCAGGCCTGACAACCGTGACCACTACCCAGGGCGTCACGGACGTTGCCGGGAATCCAATCTCGAATACGGTCACCTACTCTTTTACGGTGGATACTCCCGCCGATACGACCAATGCATTCGTGACCGTGGTCAGTCCGCCCAGCGGCGCCACGAATATCGGGCGCAACGTGGTGATGCAGGCCCGGTTCGGCGAGCGGATCAATCCGCTCACAGTGACAGCGGCGACGACGTACCTCTACGATAATCATACGAACCTGACGATTAACGGAACCAATACGGTTTCTCCCGACCGCATGGGCCTGTCGTTCGCCCCGAGCGCTCCTCTGGGCGCCAATAGTCAATACTGCTGGTATCTGAGCCCGGGAATACTGGACCTTTCAGGGAACGTCCTGAGCGGTTACGGCTACTGCTTCATCACCGGTCCGGCAAATGATACGATCGCGCCCTTCGTGACCGGCGTCAATCCGCCCAACGCCGCAACGGGCGTGCCGCTAAACGCGGGAATCGTGGCGCAAATAAGCGAGCCGGTGAATCCCATCTCGTTCCAACTGGTCCCGCAACGCTCATTTGCCGTGCCGCTCACCACGGGAAGCGCCAACAAGCTGGACATGGGCCTGTTCGCCGGCAGCACGTCTTTGAACCTGACGGTGATTGGGCATGGAGACATCGCCAACTCCAACTACCAGGTCAACCCCGATGGTTCTCTCTTTGCTCCTTTTCCATCCCCGTGGCTGTACGCCAACGTCGGCGCTACGGGGTATCCTACCGTGGACGGAGGCGACGGAATTAACCATTTTGCGGGCGGAGGGCTCAACTATGACGCCGGATCTGCCGCCTATGGCTTCGCCGGGAAGCAAACCACTGTCACGACCGACGCAGCCATTATCAGGATCGGCGCGCTGGTCGGCACTTTTTCTTCCAATCCTGCCAGAACCGACTGGTTCCTGATTGGCTCCGGCAAGAACATCGTGATTCCGCCGAGCGGCGCACACCTTTACGTCGCAGTAAATGACAACTACAACCCGGACGATCATGGCTCTTATTATGTAAATGGCGCTTTCCCCAGCGCCACAGGTCCAATCACTCTTACGGCCAACGGTCAGCTCGTGACCGGGGCTGGTTCGCTCAGCAACGATGGATTGACGGTCACATTCACACCTGCGGTGCAGCTTTCCGCCAGCACTACCTATGCGATCGGGATCGGTGGGTTCAAGGACTACTCCGGCAACAGCGTTACGCCATTCACGTCCTCGTTTACTACCGGGACAACGGCCGACACGTCCTCGCCGTTCGTCATCAGCTACAGTCCCGCAAACAGTGCCACGGGAATTTCTGTGACAGCGCCCGTCGTCATTACATTTAGCAAGCCGATCAATCCGCTCACAGTGACCTCGGCTACTGTTGTGATTTACCAGCAATCCACAGGCACTCACCTGCCCGGCGCGTACACGGTCAACAACAGCGGACCCGGGGGCGTGGTCACCTTCACGCCGTCGGCGCCGTATCCGGGCGGGTCGGTGATTCAGGTCAGTGCCACCGGCGTACAGGATTTCGCCGGCAATAACAACCAGGGATCCAGTGAGAGCTTTACGACCGCGGGGACATCCGACACAACGGCTCCGGTGGTCACGTCGGTTACGCCGACGAATGGATCGACGGATCTCGGTCTGAACACCTTGGTTTCGTTGACCTTCTCAAAGCCACTGAATCCCAACACGGTCAACCAGAACACGTTCGCCCTGTTCAATGGGACACAGCGTATGGGGATCGGAATCGGCTATTCGGGCGACCTGCGGACGGTGACACTCAACACCGGCCTTCCGAACAACGCCACCATTACGGTGATTGCGACCAGCGGAGTAACGGATCTATCCGGCAACCAACTGGCCGATTTCCGTAGCAGTTTCACCACCGTCAAAGTATCGGATGGAACGCGGCCCTCGGTGGTAGGGCAGCGACCCGCCAACGGCACTTCGCAGGTGACCACCTCCGCACCGGTGATTCTGTTCATCAACAAGGCGCTCGATCCCGCTACGGTCAACGGAGCCTTGCACGTTTCGCAGAACGGTGTGTTGCTCGCCGGGACTGTGCAGTTGTCGGGCAGCGGCCAATCGCTGAACTTCACGCCGTCAGCGCCGTTTGCAGCCAACGCGTACATCCAGGTCTTTCTGGATTCGACTGCTCTCGACACCTTCGGGAACGCGCTCAACAACTACCAGGGGTCCTTCACAACCGCCTCCGATCTGACCACCACGGCGCCGACCATCACGCGGACAACGCCGGGCAATGCCACGGCGGCCACTTCCAACCCGGCAATCGACATTGAGTTCAGCAAACCCCTGGACCCGACTACCGTCAACGCCACCACCGTCACACTGAATTTCCAGCAGAATGGCCAGGTCATCCCTTCTACCGTCACTCTGCGGACACCGCAGGTGATTCGGATTACGCCGACTTCCGGGCTGTTCCCGAACTTCCCGTACTACTATCAGGTCACCACCGGGGTGAAGGACACGACGGGACTGTCGTTGGCCAACAACACCAATTTCTATTTTACGACCGGCGCTAGCGCGGATACGGCGCAGCCTCGGGTAACCGCGGTAACGCCGCCCGATACGTCGTCCAACGTCGGAGTGAATGCCCCGATCGAAGTGATGCTCAACAAGGCGCTCAACCCGCTCACGGTCTCAACCGCCACCATTCAGGTGACCGCGGGCGGCGTCGCCATCGCGCCGATGAGCATCAACTACGCCAACAACAATCCTCCCGACATTATCCTGACGCCGGTCAATGTGCTGCCGGACGCCACCGTCATCACGGTCGTCATCAGTGGCCTGCAGGACCTGTCGGGGAACAACGTAGTGCCGCTGACTACCACGTTCACAACCAAGCCGGGCCTGGACCTCACGAACGCCAATGTCGTGCTTACGAATCCCTTCGCGGGCGCCACGAACGTCCCGATCAACACGAACCTGACCTTGCAGTTCGACGAGCCGGTGGATCCGATTTCGGTAAACAGCACCAGCATCACTGTGTATGACGACGTGACCGGTCGCCAGCTTACCGGCACATATTCCGTGGCTTCGAACGCTTTGAGCGCCAGCTTCGCACCGGACGCCGCCCTGGCGGTAGGACGCAGCTATCACATGTATTGGGGCAGCTACGTCCATGACCTTTCCGGCAACTACCTCAATAGCGGCTCCATTAACTTCAACACAGCATTTAGCCCGTCGAATACCGCTCCCACGGTGCTACTGACCAATCCAGAAAATGCGCAGACGGCTGTTGCCATCAACTCTTTGATTCAGATTCTGTTTAATGAGCCCGTACAGTCCACCAGTGTCAAGGACGTGAGTCTGAGCTTGAACGGTTCGGTGGTAAGCGGAGTAGTGAACAGCCTCAGCAGCGGCAACACGATCCTGACCATGACTCCGCCCGCTTTGCTGCTTGGCGCCTCCAGCTATTCCTTGAGCATCGCCGGCATCAAGGATCTGGCGGGGAACGTCCTGTCCCCGACCGTCACGCGCTCCTTCACGACGGCCCCCGGAGCCGATCTCATCGGTCCATCGGTCGTGGGCAGCAACCCGCCGTCCGGAATTCGCGGGATCGGGACGAACGTCGCCCCGACCGTCGTCTTCAACAAGCGGATGAATCCGATCTCCATCAATCCGTCGACGTTCCTGATGTACGATCAGACGACTGGTCAATATCTACCGAGCTCGGTAACGATATCGGCCGATCGGAAGAGCGCGATGCTAACACCTAGCTCTCCGCTGAAGACAAATACGCAGTACCAGTTCTACATCTCGGGCATGACCGACACCACCGGCAACCCGGCGTCCAACTCCTCTTCCTTTTTCACCGGCCTCGGTCCCGACACGACTCCGCCTGTAATTACGACGCCGATGAATCCTCCGAACAATTCGACGGGAATCGCGGTGAACGTCACTCTGCAATTTCTGGCCAGCAAACCCATCAGCCCGGTCAGCTTTTCGAACAGCTCCGTCGTGCTGAAGACTGGGAGCACCGTGATCCCGGGCGCCGCGACTCTCGCGACTGATCTACAGACCATCACCTTCAAGCCCGCGGCCAACCTTGCCCCCAGCACCACTTATACGGTGACGCTAAGCGGATTCACCGATCTCCAGGGGAACCTGCTGACCACCTTCACCGGGGCGTTCCAAACCGCCCCCTCGTCTTCCCCCGATACGACCAGTCCGATCGTTCTTTCAGCCAACCCTGCGAACAACGCCACCGGCATCGCGGTCAACTCGCCGGTCACGATTACTCTAAGCAAGGCGATCAATCAACAGAGTGTGACTCCGAACACCTTCTACGTCACGGTATATTCAACGGGCGCCCGCATCTCCGGCTCGTACACGGTAAGCGGCGCGGTGCTGACCTTCACGCCCACCTCTCAGATGCCGGGGAGCACGCAGATGTTCGTAGGGATCAACGGCGTTCAGGATTACACGGGTAACGTAAACCAATATTACCAGTACGTATTCACGACCGCCGCCACCGTGGACACCACGCAGCCGACCGTAACGTCGGTTACGCCGGCCAATAATTCGACGAACCTCGGCCTGAACACCGTCGTTACGCTGACGTTCTCGAAATCGATCAATCCCTCAACCCTCAGCTACAACACCGTGTCGCTGTTTGCCGGAGTTTTGCGCCTCTTTCCCAGTGTCAGCTACTCCCAAGACCAGCACGCCGTTACACTCTCGTACGGCACCCTGCCGGAAAACAGCACGATCTTCGTGAGCGCGACCGCGGACGTTATGGATCTCTCGGGCAACCACCTGGTTCCCTTCCAGAGCCAGTTCACCACCGTCCCTCACGCCGATGCGAACCGGCCGTCGGTCACGGGACAGCGCCCCGCCAACGGCGCAACCGGAATTCCGGCGAACACGCCAGTCTCTCTCTTCCTGAATAAGGTCATGTCGGCCGGCTCCATCAATGGGGCGCTGAACGTCTCGCAGAACGGCGTGCTTGTAAGCGGCGCCACAGCAATGTCGGGGAATAACCAAGTCCTGACCTTTACTCCTTCGTCCCCCTTTGCAGCGGGCGCGTTGATCCAGGTATTCCTGGGATCGGCGGCGCTGGATTCCTTCGGCAATCAGTTGAATCCGTACGCCGGGTCGTTCACGATCGCTCCAGACCTCTCCACCACTCAGCCTACAGCCACTGCGACGATTCCCGGATACGCTAACGGTGTCGTGCTCAATCCGGTGATTGAGATTCAGTACAACAAGCCGCTGGATGCCACCACCGTCAACTCCGCCAATGTGGGACTGTTCTTCAGCCAGAACAGCCAACCGGTTGCGGCAGCAGTTACGCTTCGCGGAGATCGCACCATTCGGATTGTTCCCGCGTCCGCGCTTCTCCAGAACTTCGGCTACTTCTACCAGGTGAAGACGGCGCTCAAAGATACCGACGGCTTGTCGCCCACAAACGTCTACTCCGCGTTCTTTACTACAGGCAGCACAACAGATACGGCGCAGCCCCGCGTTTCCACGGTGACTCCGCCCGACACCGCCGCAGGCGTCGGAGTCAACGCGCCGGTGTACCTGCACTTCACGGAGGCGCTCAATCCGCTGACGGTATCCGTGGGAGCTGCGGGCAGCGTTCAGTTGAGCGCCGGAGGAGCGTCCATCGCGCCGGCTTCTGTCAACTTCGGTTCGTCGCAGGACGTAACCATCACGCCCTACGGAACCTTCCCCGACAATACGCAGATCTCGATTTCCGTCTCCGGCGTGGAAGATCCGTCCGGCAACACCGTGATGCCGTTCACGTCCAGTTTCACTACGCAGACCGGGCTCTACTTGAACCCGGCGAATGTGACCAGCGCCAGTCCACCGGATGGCGCGCCGAATATCCCGTTGAACACTGTGATCACGCTGCTGACGGACGACGCGATTGATCCGACTACATTGAATGTCAATTCGCTAGCCCTATACGACAACACTGCCGGTGGCAATGCGCTCCTTGGAACTTACTCCGTCTCAGCGAACGGTAAGGTGATAACGTTCGCGCCTGGCGCGCCTTTGGTGGCGGCGCACAGTTATCGGTTTTACTGGAATGGCGCCATGCACGACATCAGTGGAAACTACCTGAACGGCGGCAGTTCGGGATTCGTAACTTCATCGTCCACGGTGACGGCTGCCCCGACAGTGGTTGCGACGAATCCGCCCAACGGCTTCACCAACGTAGCACCCAATCTGGTGCTCCAGGTGTTGTTCGATGGGGCGATCCAGGGCTCGACCGTCGGCGGCGTGACGCTTTCCACGGGCGGAAATCAGGTGAACGTGCTGCGCACGTTGAGCAATGGAAATCGGACGCTTACGCTGACTCCGCCGGGCCTGCTCAAGCCCTCCACGCTGTACACGCTCACGATCGCGGCTGTCGCCGACGTGGCTGGCAATGTGCTGGCCGCGCCCGTTACGGTGACATTCACTACCGGCCCAGGGGCGGACCTTCAGGGTCCGACGGCGACCGCGACGACCCCTGAAGCAAATGCGACCGGCGTGTCCCGATCCGCCACGGTGCTCGCGATGTTCAGTGAGCCAATCAATCCAATCGCGTTGAACACCGACAATTTCTATGTCTACGTCGAGAACACCGGGGTCCGTGTGGACGGCAGCGTGTCGCTATCCGCCGATGGCCTAACGGCTACCTTCCTGCCATCGACTACGCTCACCGCAAACACGGCATATCGTATAGTAGTAAATTCGTTGACCGATCTAGCCGGGAATACCGTCCAGGGGATCAACGTTCGCTTCACAACAGGACCTTAATCGTGCTCGACTGGGACAACCGGCGGACTTTTTTCCGCCACATCGCGCAATTGGGAACGCTGGTCTTCACATTGGGAGCGCGCGCATCGCGGGCGACGCTGGCCTATCCGTCGAGCCTGGGCCAACGGTTGCAGCAGGCGCTCAAAATCCGGCAAGGGACCGCCGCATTTCAAAGTGCCTACCCTGCGGGCGACCAGACCACCAATGGTGATGAGAGCCTCTATCCCAATCTCGTCGGCACGTTCACCAAGGCGCTGCCGCACAATGCGCTGGGAGAGGTCGATCTGAATGCCTACGGCACCTTTATTCAGGCCATGCAGTCGGGCCGGCACGCGGATTTCGAGAATATCACCATCGGCTATGGCCGCAAACTCGTGAACCCCCAGGGCGCGTACGCGTATGCCCTGGAAGGAAACGACCCGGTGAACTCGTCGCTCCCGCCACCTCCGGCTCTATCGAGCGCCGAGGCCGCGGCAGATATGGTGGAACTCTATTGGCAGGCGGCTGCACGGGATATCGCATTCTCGGATTATGCGACCTCTCCTGTAATCCAGCGTGCTGCAGCGGAATTGAGCGCCCTGCGCGGGTATTCCGGACCGCGTGACGTCAATGGTCAGGTAACTCCCGGCACTATCTTCCGCGGGCCGGGCGCGGGAAATCTGATCGGGCCGTATGTCTCCCAATATCTCCTCAAACCGGTGCCCTTTTTTTCGGGCCTGATGGAGCAACAGTACCGCACCGGAATGCCTGCTGTCGATTATGTGAAGGTCTATTCCGAGTGGCTCGATACGCAGTCCGGAATCGCGCCGTACAATTCCGAGTACTTCGATTCGACACCCCGCTATTTGCGCAACGGGCGCGACCTGGCACAGGCCGTGCATTACGACCATACGTATCAGTTCTACACACAAGCCGCTCTCATCATTCTGGACATCCGGCCCGAGACGCTGCTCGACGCCACCCCGCCGTCGGCGCGCCCTCTCTACGTGCTGAGCGACACCAACCCCTACAAGAGATCGCGCATTCAAACCGGGTTCGTGACGTTCGGGCCGGCGCACGTCTGCAGTTGGTTGGGGAACGTCACTGCCGCGGCACTGCGGGCCTGTTGGTTCCAGAAGTGGTGCCTTCATCGCCGGCTTCGCCCCGACACGTTCGGCGGCCGCGTGCACAACGTACTCACAGGCGCCGCGGCCTATCCTATCCATCCCGATCTCATGCAATCGGAGGCGGTACAACTGACCGTGCGGCAGAATGGGAGCGCTTTGCTGTCGCAGGCGTACCTCGAAAGCAGCCCGATTCATCCGTCGTATCCGGCGGGCCACGCGGCCATCGGCGGCGCTTGCGTCAGCGTGCTCAAAGCCCTCTTCAATGAAGACGCCGTCGTGCCCTCGTGCTACGTTCCCGCTTCCGACGGTCTGTCGCTGATCCCCGCGGACGGTCTGGGTCTGACACTCGGCAATGAGTTGGACAAAATGGCATTCAATATCGGGATGGGACGCGATTTCGCCGGCATCCACTATCGCAGTGACGTGCTTGCCGGTCTGCAACTCGGAGAAGCGGTCGCTACTGCTTTCCTGCAGGACCAGGTCAACACGTTTACAGAGGAGTTCCCGGGGTTCCACTTCACTGGCTTTAGCGGCAACAAGGTGACTATCCTGCCGAACCTATCGTGAGGGCACTGTATTCGCACGGTCGCGCTGCCAAGCTGGACCACGCTCGCATTTGCGCAAGCTGGTTTGCAGTTGCACGTCATCGACGTCGGTCAGGTCGACGGTGCCGTGATGCTGACGCCGGCTGCAAGACAATCCTCTTTGAAACTTTGAAAACTGGCGAGCCGGTTCGTGAGCAGCGTTAACTACCATTATCGGTAACGATCCCGGCGCACATCGGTCCAACTTCCGGTAGGTGGGTATTCCGGCCAGGGCTCAATCCTGCGAAGTGGACTCCGGCCCCGTGGGCGACTGGTCCGTCTCAACTGCGGGAACCACGCGATCACGACGTTATTTCGCGACGCTATGTCCTCGCGGGGCAGCGTTGGCGGGACCTTGATCTGTTCGAGCGGTAAGGGTTGGTTGCTTCTCCGAATGGATAGGGCAATGCGCCGTTAGTCTACACCGGTGGGGTAGCCCCCGCTGCCCGTGACTCAAAGTTCGTCATCCCTCTGTATAGTTCGGCCACGGCACGTTCAAGCGCATGATGTAAGCCGTCATGGGAAAAGGCGATAACGTTATCGCCAGAAGGTCGCAACGGGAGAGGCACGTCTTCGTCAACTAGCCACTGGCCCGGAATTCCAAGCTGTCTAGCGACGTTAAATTCCCAAAGGAGGTTCACGGAAGGGCCATGTTTCGGGCGGTTAGGTATGAGCCCCAGCACGCCGGACACTCGCTTCATTTTACTCAAAACCCGCTTGTGCCAATCTTTGCCGCGGCAGTGGCCCGTTACGATTAGGAGATCTCGGAGTTCATTTAAGATTGCTCGAGAAATTTCCAGTTCCGAAAAATCATAGGCGACGAAGACCCTCAAAGACTGATCGTCAACCTTCTTATCGCCCTTATCGCCGATCTTCAGATGCCGCACAGCCGGCTTGGAAAGCAGCATGCGGACCAGTCGAGCGTGTTCGCGGACCGCATCTCTGTGGAAGTTCTCGGTAATAATTTCGAGCTCCGCCGTCTCTGCTTCACCTCGCCGCCTCAAAAGACTAGAGAGAATTGTATATTTGCATCCCGCTAGAACGCTCATTACCTGACGAATACTTCCGGGGCGATCATGGAGAACAACCCGCGTACTCGTTACGCGCTGTCCGTTATGCGTCGGGAAAAGCGCTGAGAGCACCTTGTCCATTGAATCCGCCACTTCCGAGTCCCTTATACTATCAGATCGGTTAAGAGGGACTGCTTCGGATACTCGCGCTGGCGTTCTGGGAAGTAGCCGACCAGTTCTGGGCGGATCGTCGGTGGTCCGGCGCTGATAGTGGGATTCTCCGAAGACTGAGCGTTATTCGTTATTATCGGTAGCCAAGCTGCGGCCCACACCAACTCGGGTGTCTCCTTGTTGAGCCCCATATCGATTGACGAAAGCGGGGCCCAGCGGGTCGTATTCGTATGGACCGGCGTCAACCACGATACTACGGGATGTACACTCGGCTCCGGCTCCGACTGTCCGGGCACGCCTGATACAGGCGGGTCGAATTAACAACCATAAACTACCTCGAGGGCTGCATGGTTTCCCCTGTCCTCTGGTCACTCCCTCTACGCCATTTCCCCTGTTCTGAAGGTGGCGACAAGTGTTCCAGAACACACGACTATGGGTCTGACCGCGCTGAGTGGGGTGTTCCTTCTCCTCGTCCGGAGACGTACACAGCAAGCGGCCTAATGGAGAGCTGGCGAAGTGCGTGTCACCGACCGAACCACGGCAGACAGTTTGGATCCTCGAAGCGAGCGTACCTGGCCACCTCTATGGCTGCTAACGACTAACAGCGGCAAGGGGCTTCAATCGGCGCCTTCGTTCTGCGGACTGCCACGCCAGTTCACGCAGCCTCCAGATCCCCGCATCGCGTGCGCGGTTGGCAATTCGGTCCTGAAGCTGGTGAATGAATTCCTGACGGAGGGTCGGGTACTCATACGCTGCCGTCTCGGCGTCGAGGCACTTGACGATGTGGTCGAAAACACCTTCGTACTCATCACGGGCTACAGGAGACTCGTAGACGGCAGCTTCCAGGTCCTCCAGGATATGGACGGCAGCCATCAAGGGCAACAGCGTGCCCGCAGCCTTCGGATCATCGGAATAGAGGTCGTAAACCCAGACCCACGCAGGCGACAGGCGTTGAGGGGACATATCCCCTTCTTCAAACGCCTCGTACACACTCAGCGCATGCCTAATGAAATGATGATTCAAAAAGAGGATGTCGGGGCTGTTGGCACTTCCGGACACCCGCGCAGCGATACAAGAGTGGATCTTGATGAAGAGACTTATGGCATCGCTTCCGAACCGCCTCTCGTGGTCCAAGGCAGCCTTCTGAAGCGTCCTGCTGGATTCGTTCGCGAGTTCCCTAGCAGCGCGCAGTCTGTTTTCTAATGAGGCTTGCTCGTCCAACGGCATCGAGGAGATTGCGTATCACCGGTAAGAACTCCGGCTTCCTTTCGTGAGCATTATCGATCTCGATGGCGAGGGTAGATCGAAGCTCGTCGCCAGCTGCAGGTAGGCGATCCGGGTTCGATCCGCACAAAGCGAGCAGATACGGCCAAATCGTGCGCACGTCTTCGTCCTTCAGCCGTTGGATAGCAAACCGAATCTCTCCAAGGAGGCGATCCGCCTCCAAGCGGTGCTCCGAGAGTGTAGTAATGGGGCTACTCATAGCTAATTTAGGCTCATCCGCACAACTTCTCGACCGCTGCCCTCGCTTAAGTGCCGCATCTTATCACACACGGGTTTCGGCCGCAAAGGCTGCAGATAAGCCATCCCTCCTTTCCGCTGCAACATCCGACTCGCAACAGCAGGCGTTGTTGCAATCCCCCGGCCACGTTGCCGCGGGACGGGCCAGATCCGGGTTCAACCTCACGTTTCTGGTCTCCACTCTATACGACGCGCCGTCGGTCCGGCGGTTGCCTCGCAAATACAAGATTTATAAGATTTAACGCTTACGAAACCTTTAAGCACCTTTACAGTTATTTACGGTCACGTTGTTGTCCACCAGACAGCCGGGCGTCGAATCACTGAAACGAGTGCGGTTTATGCACTTCGTCGCGCGGCGTGATGTCCGACACCTTACCTTCGCCTCCGGCTCCCGGGCGTCGCGAAGGCCGTCACAGACCGGCCCCAACGGTCCAAGGCCACAACAGCACCGCGTCGATTCGCGCCGTCGTGCCCGTATCGAGCGACCTCGCCCGGAGCCAATGGGAGCGTTAAGGGCTATTATCGGTAGCTCTTCCAGGAGCTGTCGTCTCGAATCCGCCCTCAGTGCGGCGGCGGGCCTAATCGCTTTCTGACGTCCGCGCGGTCCGTTCCTCTGCCGTCTCCGGCAAAGCTGCCGCCCAACCGCGACACCCGACGTTCTACGCGACAAGGCAGTACCGCGTACCGCCAGCGGCAGTGCGCAGCAACACATTTTCTTTAAACCTCTTCTGGCAACAGCTGGACGACCGACCAACCGGCCAACGAGAACACCTCAACAAAGACGGACGCGTGCGAGGGAGACCACATCAAGTTCACCTCCGTCGACCCTTTCGCCGTTTCGCCGGCGATTTCCCTCTCACGCCGGAAGCTTCAGAAAATGTCCAAACATCTGGTCGTCGATAAGTTGCTGATGCGCCGGCGAATTCTTGATATTTGAATTTAGCGGCGGCGAAGCGTGGATATCGCTATCGTTCCAGATTCATCTGCGCTCAGCAGACTATCGCCCGATGCAGAGAAGGTTACACGCATAACTGGGGCATTGTGACGATATGCTACGGCCGGTACCTGACCAGGGGCCGCCCACAAGTACACCGCATTATCTTCACCGGCGGCGGCTGCTATTGAAAGCGAGTTCGGGGACAAGGCCACCGCCTTCAGCCTCGCCTTGCCGTTGAACGACCCTACTTTTCGACCAGTCGCACAATCGTATAGTGCGAGGGTCTTTCCAACCGCGACGAGCATGCGCGAGCCATCGCCGGATAGCTCAAGGTCTTCCGCGCCTGCACCCACATCCAGAGAACTCTGACCGGTCCGAATCGACGAGCCTTCGAAGACTCTTACCGTTCCGTCGCGCGAGAGGATAGCACCGCGGGAACCGTTCCTAGCAAACGACAATGCAACGAGACCATCCACAACCTTGTCGCCCAAATCCGCAATCGGCGCGGTGGCCCAAAAGCGGATGATTGCCGTACTGCCCGATGCACTATCAAGTACGGCGGCTCGATGTCCGTAGCCGTTCAGATATACCGCCCGTCCTTGGTGTTTCGCGCCCAGGCTTTGCACCCTCACGATCGCGCCACTCTTCGCGTTCCAAGAGTAGAACCCTCCTTCTGCGCCAAGGCCAAAGAGCGTCCTTCCGTCTACATCAAATGCGATGCGGCGTACTTGTTCGAGAACGGTCGCGACAGGAATCGGACGAGAGGCATCGGAAGACCACAGCGCGACATTCCCTTGCTCATAGGCTGCAGCAATGAGAGTTCCGTCAGGACTGACAGCAGCATCAACCAGAACTCCGCCGACCTTGACAATGTGTGTTTGAAGTTGTGTCGAATCCAGTGTCTGAGTGTGTATATCGGTCGGATATAACTTGAAGGGTGTCGAGTTGAGACCGAGGGCATACCAAAGGCCGTACCAAGCATCTTTTTCTGCCTTAAAAGTGACTGTTAGTTGCGTATTCGGAGTTCGTGGCAGTGCCACTGGCTTGGAGGTGCCGGCGGCTCCCACGATTCGAAAAACAGTTGCTGCCTCGGGAACTGCCATATGGATATCGCCTCCCTTGAACGTGAGCGTTTCGCGGGATTCTGATGCGTCGAATGCTATCGATAGAGCCGTATCCTTGAGTTCCGGTGGTGGGAGGACTACGAGGATTCGGTTTGGCGTTCCATTGCTCGCTGCGTGGGAAATCAAAATGAGACTCGGACCATGCCCTGATGGGTAAAGCGCGCCAGTTGCATTTGCACGTGAGACATTGGTTGTGGCGACCGTCAGCAGTGAAGGCAGTCCGATACCGAGGAGGACAGCTCGCTTCGGACTTGTCTCTTCGAAAAAGGCTGCCACTCCACAGCCCAGAACAGCAAAGATAAACAGACCCACAACTACGGATACATTCATGTGGTCGACGGTGCTCATCTGGTACGACAAATCGATTGCTAGCCGGAGCAACGTCGGCGCTGTTCCTCCAAATGCACCTGCGATGCAAATAAGGATGACTCGGTGGCGACTGGCGTTATCACGCATCGCGCTGGATTATGACAAATTGAGCCGGAGTTGTCTAGCAGGTCGAAAAGCTCAGGTCGAAAAGTCCAGACTGAAATACATATGCCTGAAATGTTCCTGGCGAGAAGATCGCAGCTGGCGACAAAGGTGACAACGTCCACCCCTTAGCTTGGGGTGAATGACATCCGATGATCAATTGAGAGATCTCGGTTCCTGCGCTGCCGCGGGGATCTTTATGAAGTGGTCCTGGCGCGAACGTGACGTACGAGTAGCCGCGTCATTGAGGAGCTCTGATGCCCGCTCTCGGTGGGTGGCATTCCCGCTCCGTCTTTGTCGCCTCCAGGTTTCGCGATATGAAGGCGGAGCGGACTACTGGACTACTTGCGCGGGCGCGTCTTCCCTGAGTTGGAGGAGTGCCTTCGCCGTCGATTCCACGCCCTGGACCCATTGATCTGGGCTGGGGTGTTGAAACCGTCTCGAGAGGGCGAGCGCTTTCGCAGGTCTCGGATGACAGGAGGACACGTCGGTCTATCACCATACCGAGGGAAGTGGGGAGCATCCAGATTTGCCAAGAACTCGGTTCCGTCGTTTCTTATCCTTCCGTCCGCGGTAGGGGCGGCGTTAACAGCTAATATCGGCAGCTAACGACGCGCCAACAGCAGGCCGTGGTCGTCCGCGAGCTTCGTGCGAGTGGCGCGTTATCCGACCGGAACCAAAGACGGGGCTCTCGGCTGCGGGCGAAAAACCGGGAATACGGGCAGAGCCAACGAATCTCGAAAACGCCAGCCGCCAGCCGATGCTTGCGATTGCCCGGCCCGGAAATGTAGACACGGTGTTGTCGTTAGGATTCATCGTCTGAGGGTTTGTGAATCCTGCAGTCGTCAATGTCGCAAACGTCGCCCTTCTCCATACCGAGGAGAAAGCAGTGATTGCACCCCTCGCATCGGAGGTGAACGTTGCCAACGCTGGAGTCGCAGCCTTCGGGGCTGTAAGCCGCGATGTGGCCGCAGTGGCCGCACATAACGTGAAACTCGCCGCAGTCGCTGCAGTGTCCGATTCTGCTGCCGGTCTCGCTGTATTCCCAATTTATGGAACCCCAGCAGTTCCCCCAACTGCAGCAGCCGTTGTCAAGGTAATCGGCCCAATCCAGGTCCTCGGCGTCCTCCAGCGGCATGACTCGCAAATCTATGTCGGCACCCTTTGCCCGCTTCTCCGCCCCGGATGTAAAGCCAGCCGTCGTCACGAGTACACCCTTGTTTGCGCTGACATCGTCCAGGAAGCCGCAGAACGCATCCATATCCTTGATTCCGATCTTGCGGCCGTAGCACCTGCATTCGATGGCGAGCTTGACCTCGTGGCCCGCGATATTGGCGGTCACCCAAACGTCAACCTGCCGCCGGACCGTGCTCCGCCTTCCCACAATAAAGTGGTTTCGCGTCACCTCGCAGTCCGGATACTTCGACTTACAGTCAGCGACAACCTTCTCGTAGATTCGCCACTTCGGATCTTGCTCGGGCGAACCAACATCCGGCGTCCAGTCGGGCTCCTCCGAGAATGTCATCGGTCGAAGAATCGCCACGTTTAAGGCCCTGTCAGACCAAGTATAACGTCCAACCAGACCGACGAGCTCACCATCCGTTGGCTCCGGGTGAATCGTCGCCCGCTCGGAGAATGTCCGTCGTGAGGGAGACCGCGGGGGCTTCCCCCACGGCGTTAAGAGTAAATATCGGTAGCTATTCCTGCGGGGTTCGGGCCGGGATGCCGCCACAGCCATGGTCGCCGCGGGACCGTCATCCAACCATGTCTTCGTCTTCGTCGTCGTCACCGTCGTCGCTTGTGCCGCTCTGTATCCATGCTCGAACCGCCTGGATCGGAATGCATATGCCCGGCTCGCCTCTCGCGTGGCGGTCAATTTGCTCAAACCAGTGTTCTTCCCATTGACGAGAGCCTGGCGGGAACCCGCTAGAATCGAAGCCGCACGCTTCTTCGAGTCGCTTAACCCGCTTCAGCAGGGTGCTCATCGAGCCACGCTCTCACACCAGCGGGCCAGCCGCTCTTTGACGTCAAGGAACGCCGCATCCGCCAGCGGCCCACTCTCAGGAACTCCACGTCCGTCGGCCCTGATCCTCGTGGCCATTGCCTCAATCCGCTCCTGGAGGATCTCCTTTGCGTTCCATCCTGGCCGGGCTGACATCCGCGACGCGAATCTAACCTCCAAGCGGCAGAGGCGGCTGGCGAGCGCCCTCATTGCGCCTCCTCAGTGCGTCCCGCCGGCAGATCTCTCATTTCTTGTTCAACCCCGAATCTGCCGCGGCCTCCAATGCCGCGACGCGCGCATCAATGTCCTCGATTTCGATCGACTTGGCCGAGTGACTCAGAACGCATTCGACCGCGCGCACTTTGACTGCAGGGGGCGTCGCTGCATCGGCCATGACTTTAAAGAGGATTGAAATGGCGGCGCCGGTGTTCTTTTGAAGGCGTGCTAGGCCCTGCTTGTAGGTGTCGCGGCGGGCCTTCAGGTAAGCCGCTTCAAAATCCGGCTCCTTTAGCCATCGGTACAGCGTTCGCGGCGCGATCTTGATGGCGCGCGCGGCATCCTCAACGCTCTGATGGGACATGAGCGCGATGATTGCTTGTTCCTGTTTCGGCTTTAGGTTCCTGACATTGCCTGCCATCTGCTGCCACCCCCGGGCGTTCCGCATCGCCGTGTCTTCGCCGTGTCGATTTGGTGTCTAATTCCCTTGCGTTTCAAGCACTTCGGAGTGATTCATGTGATCGTCACGGTAAGCCGTGGGAAAGAGAGACACAAAATGAAAACGTTCACCATCGACGCAGAAAACAAGATCATCGTGTTCGCGAGCAAGAAGGAAGCGGCGGCGTCGTCCACCACCCCCTTCGATCCCTTCACCAACGAGACCGAACTCGCGGAATTGACCGCCGAGTGGCCGGTCCAGCGGCTGGTTGAGATTTGGAATGGCATCCCCGGAGTCACGCCGGTCACGAAGTTCAAGAGCCGCAAGATCGCCTCCGAGCGGATCTGGGGTGCGATCCAGGATCTCGGAGCAACGCGCGCGCCCGCAGCGGAACCGGAAGCGGTCGCCCCTGAGGAAGTCCAGCCCGCGCCGCAGGCGATCACGGAAGAGACCGTGGAGCCAGGAAGCGACGAACCCGCAGCCGTCGCGGAGCAGGATGCCGCTGTGCCGGCGGAGCCCGGCGAGTCGGCACCAGCGCAGGTCGAGCCCGAAGCGCCGGAGACGGTCGCGCCCGCCGAACCCGTAGCCAACGTCGACGCCACGGTGCCCGACGTTGCGCCCGCGGAGGACGAGCCGACCAAGAAGGCAGGCCGGGCCAAGAAAGCGCCCAAAGTCCCAAAGGTCGCGAAAGCGGCGAAGTCCGAGTCGGGGCCCCGTGAGGGGACGAAGACCGCCCAGGTGGTCACGATGCTCCGGCGGGAGGGAGGCGCCACGCTGGCCGAGATCATGACGACGATGGGCTGGCAGAAGCACACCGTCCGCGGGTTCATGGCCGGCGCGATGAAGAAGGCTGGGTACGAAGTTGAGTCGTTCAAGCCCGAAGGCGGCGAGCGGTCCTACCGCATCAACAAGTAGCATCGCGTATCCTCCTCCCCTGGCCCGCCCGGCTCCGGCCGCGGCGGGCTTTTTCGATTCGGCTCGCAGAATGTTCTTGATCTTTTGCGCGCGCAGAGTGATCAATCGAGGTGCAAGGAGAGCAGCAGGATGGCACGCAATAGAGAGCAGACCAAGAGCTACAACGGATTCGCGATTCCGCTCCAGCCCGATACCGATTTGGGTATGGCGATGCTGATCGCCGAGGACGAGGAGGGTCACCACGAACCAGTCGCCGTCGCTGCGACCATCAACGAGGCGAAGGAGATTGCCGACAGCGACTTTCGCGGACGACAAGATCGCCTCGAGCGCGGCGACGATCCGGGACTCTGCCCGCATGTTTACAAACTCTGGGCACGCGGCATCGACGGCTTCTATCTCCTCGCCCACGAGTTCAAGGCGTAAGCGCAGCAGGCCCTTCACACTCCCGCCCGCCCGGCTCCCGCCGCGGCGGGCATTTTCCGTTTGTGGGCAGCCCGAATCCGGAATGGCACCACACGCCGGAGTCGGCGCTTCCAACGCAACGTGGGCGAACGTGGGCGCAACTGTGGCTACTCTGTGCCGACCTTCCTCAACTCCTTCTCGATCAGCCGCAGTTCCCCCGACCAGTCCGTAACCGCGAGACAAAGCCCCGGCAGGTCCGGATGCCCGGCCCGGAGCTGCTGCTTGGCTTCCGCGACCTCCCGGCGGCAGCGAGCGATTCATACGACAGCTTTCCGGCGCTCCGCGGCGATCTCCTCGAACGTCCGCCCGTCGCCGTCCAGAGTGGCCCTCTTGCCAGACAACGTCTCCCAGCGTTGCACTACGACGTCGACGTACTTCGGATCGAGTTCGATGCCGAGGCAGACGCGCTCGGTGAGTTCCGCGGCCGCGAGCGTGGTCCCGCTGCCAAGGAACGGCTCGTAAACGAGTTCGCCGCGCTTGAGGTGATTCAGGATCGGGCGCCGCATGAGCTCGACAGGCTTTTGAGTCGGGTGATCGAACTTGGCCTCATCAGAGCCGCCCATGATGAACTTCGGGGAAGGGCTCGCCCAGATCGTGGAGTTCTCTCCGGCCTTCCCGTACCAGGGTGCGTTCTTCTTGCGCACGAACCACGCCGGCTCATGTTGAAACCAATACAGCGTGCGCGTGAGGACCGTCCGCGTTTTATCCCAGATAATCTGCTGATGATGCACGAAGCCAATGCGCAGCAGCCCGTCGAGCACTTCGCGTGTGAACTTGGAAGCGTGCCAGACGTAGGCGACCTCAAGGCTGGGCACCAGTTCGAATGCCTCGGACCAATCGGCTCGGGTATCGCCGGAGATGGTGGTCTCGGTGTGCCCTTCGGTCCGGTGCTTCATGTAGCTCGGCTCCGCATGCGCGCCGGGATTCTCCTTCGCGCGCGCCCTCGTTGAAGCAGTCCGCTTCCTTCCCGGATCGCCGCCGTTCAGCCCGGCCCGATCGCGCCATTCGGAATCCAACTCGATCCCGTACGGTGGGTCCGTCACCATCAGGAGCGGCTTGCGTTCGCCGAGCAGTCGCGCCACATCGCCGGCGTTCGTGGAATCTCCGCAAAGCACGCGATGCTTGCCGCAGACCCACAGGTCAGCCGGTCGGGAAACGGCAATCTCCGGAACGGGCGGGACCTCGTTGGCCTTCTCCTCGTCGGGAAGCGCCAGCAGCCCATCGATCTCGCCGGGGTTGAAACCGGTGAGCGAAAGATCAAACTCCGCTTCATTCAGTTCCTGCAACTCGAGAGCGAGGAGTTCTTCATCCCAGTCCGCCCATGCGACGGATCGGTTCACCATCAGTCGAAAGGCGCGGACCTGCGCGGGGGACCATTCGTCGCAGAGGAGCACGGGGATCGCGGACGTATCGCCGCCGGGCCACGATCCCAGTTTGCGCGCTGCTTTCAGCCGCAGGTGGCCGTCGACGACCTCGCCGTCGCTGCGGGCGAGCACCGGTATCTTGAAGCCGAACTCGCGAATGCTGCCGCACATCCGATCGACCGCCGCGTCATTCTTACGGGGATTGCGGGCGTAGAAGACCAGACGGTCTATTGGCCAGATTTGAATTTGAAGGTCTTGGGTTGCCGTTTCCTGCGAAAGCATGCCTCACCTCGTGGTTGAGGAATCCTCCGCAAGGAGCGCCCATGGCGCCAGCCAAACGAACTGAATCTCTGAGGCTGATTGTACAGCGATGAACCACAGGTTGTACACGCGCGCCGATTCGAACGTCTCCGTCCCTTCGCACTCGAAGACCGAAGACCGAGGTGCACCTGAAAACTCGTCCTCCGGAGATTGAATAACTACTCAATCTGCGAGCTTGAACGCAGATCGAAACAAGCGTATTATGCAGGCTTACGGCGAATACGATGATCTATTCTAAGCGAATTGGGGCTCTCTTACCTGTCACAGGCTTCCTTTCTTCAATCGTAGTGACGGTATTCCTGCGGCCTCATATCGAAAAACTGTATCCACAGCATCCCATGGTTGCGCTGTTAGGCACAGGGTTGACACTATTCCTACTCGTTTACACTGGACTGTACCTCGCAAATCTCACACTGATAAGCATCATGTCCAGTGTCGACGTTAATGATCGGCTTGCGCAACGGTGGACACGACGTTTGGAAGCTGCCGCGGAGCGGATTCCCTACGATGACCCTGTAGTGGACTACGTTGACCGAGTTGCGGATATTCATATGCGCCTAGCCAGGCCCAACGTCATAGATCGGCTTACACCGGAACTCATTGAGAAGCATCGCTATGCTCGGATCGCTGTTGAATCGGAGCGCGATGAATTATTGCGCAAGCGCGACTTTGCGGGGTCGGTAAAGGTGATGGCGAATCGCTGGAGATCGAGAGATGTATCGGCGCCCAGGCAGGCGAGACTTATCGATGATCCTGTACATTCCTGCGTTGCGCTGGATCAAACGCTGTCTACTGTCCTTTCGCATCCCATGCTTCAACGGCTCAACCGCGTTAGGCAATTGTCGTTTAGCTACTCGCACTTCCCGTCGGCGACTCATTCCAGGCTTTCGCACTGCTTGGGCGTGGCAAAAAACGCAGAAATCGCTCTCGGTAGAATTTTGGACCGAGGTGTGTACTATGAAGTCGGCCAGCCTGATCCGAAGCCGTTTCCCAACGAGATGCTCGCGGATCGGAACAAACTCATCCAGAAAGCCAAGCTGATCGGATTGCTCCATGACCTTGGACATGGCCCTTTCGGCCATGCGCTTGACAACTATATTGGCTATTCGAATGTTAAGCGTTCGAATCCGGACCCCGACAAGCTGTATACCGGTCAGTATATTAAAGAGTTCTTGGCGCCCACTCTCACCACTCTCGGATATGATCCTCAAGATCTCATTGCGATCCTCAATCCTACCGAGCGCTTCCAGTTGCAAGGCATGGATGCCTTGATCGGAGAACTGGTGGATTCGCCTCTTGATGTCGATCGCATGGACTATTTGTTGCGAGATGCTCACATGACAGGTTTGAGTATGGGCTTCACGAACGGAGATGCACTGCTCGAGAGTTTACGGCCAGTATTGGTCGACGGTGCCTACACTCTCGCTTTTGATAAAGAAGCCATGGGATATATGGAACATTTCCTCTACGCCCGTGAAGCGATGTATCGGAATTGTTATGAGCATCCCAGGAAGCGAGCAGCCGAGCGACTCTTTGAGCGACTAGTCCGAGAGATTGCAAAGGACGATGTGCTTCGAACTTCGGAAGAAGACCTGTATGCCCTCGCCGACGAGGAAATACTATGCGCGCTGAGGCTGGCTGGATCGACTTCGCCGCTGCGATCTCGGTTGCTCAACGAACTCCTTGGCGACCTTGACTACATCGTGGTTCACGAGATTGGGGTCAAGACGACAAAAGATTCGGCTGCAGCGCGTTGGGCCGCCGGCGCCGCCAAAGGGCGAACCGGCGATTTGAAGCTCCGGTATATTGAGGAACCCGCTCAATGGGAAGAGTCGATTGCGGCTTCCTCGATCGGCACTGATCGAGTGGAACAAATCCAGGTGATCGTGCCGCCGCTGTCCGCGTATTCCGCGCAGAAATTCAGTGCCGCCAGAATACTCTTAAAGCGAAATGGCGTTTATGAAACCGAAGAGTTCTTCAAGCTAGCGAAGCAAGCAGAAAGAGTGTTGGAAGAAATGAACCCGCCACGCGCACAGATTCGGATAATGTGCGCAGGCCGCCTCACCGACTCTGAAAAAGACAAGGTCAAACAAGCGGCGATCGACGAGCTGGATAGTTAGAGCGGGTCGAACCCAAGAGTGAGTGCGACCTTCTCCAGCGCCGCTGGGTGCAATTCCCTCTCTTTTTCGAGTATAGCCTTGCAGAGCGCTTTTCCGTTTTCAAGCACAGTTATCGGACTACGCGCCGTCGCAAAACCAGCCGCCAGCAGGCGCCCAAAAAACGCTTCTACGTCATCAGAGTAGAAACCACCAGGGACCCGGCGCAACGCGACTTTTTCAACTTCTTCCAGTCCCTTCTGCCGAATTTCAAAAAACAGTCTAGAGACGTCTTCGATTTGGAGGGACCGCTTCGATTGCAGTACCGCAAAAGCCATGATGGCTTCTGGGGAGATTTCCTCAGCCATATTCGGACTCCTCAATGGCGGATGCATCCTGCGATTGTACAGCCATTGTTTCGCTGGACGTTCGCCTTATTTAGTGAGCACGTCGGCACCCAGGGCACGGGGATCGACGTTCGCCGAAACCCGGCTACTAGATTTTGTGGCCTAGGGACTCAGACCGGCCATATTTAGCTGCTGGACTTCTGTTTCCTATTATATTAGGATTTTCCTAATTGTCTAGGAAAAACAAAACCGGGCTAAACGAGTTGCTCTGGCAGCGAATTGATGAGGTGTTGTCTGAACAGGGTCGCCCCTATGGCGATTTATGGCAAGAGGTGGTCAGAGACAAGAACACGTATACAAATTGGCGAAACCGCCGAACGATACCGCGAGTGTCCGATTTAGAGGAGATCGCCCAAGCCCTCCACGTCGACGCTGCCGATCTTCTTAGGCCATCTCCCAAGCAAATAACGCCTCAGCTTTTAGACAGGCTTGACCTTCCATTTGAGCCTGGTAGGAAAGGGGCGCGTATGGAGTTGGAGTATACCCCCGCGGGATTCGTCATTCGTCCGCCGGCGAAGACGGCGTAGGACGTTGATGTGGCTGTCTTCTGCCGGTGTTGCATTTCCGCGACTTGGAATCGACGGTCTCTGATGGTACTTCCCAGCCGCCGCCGCATACCGCCGAAAAGAGAGCCGGCGACGTCGCGGATTCTGGTCGGGTTGGCCGTTCGAACGAGGTCGTTGAGAGGCGCCCCTCATTTGGATCTCCCGATCCGGGCCGACCTGGAGGAGCCGTCCTCCCTCGACTCCACCAGCATCCGCCGCGGAATCCCCTCCCGAATTTCAATGAGCCTGATGGTGCCCGATTTCATTTCGTCGAGACGGGCCAAGAACCGAGTGATTTCGCAGCTCAGCACGAAATCAGCGAGGGCGAGTTCCGGCCGCGGCCCTTCATCCTTGTCCAGCTTGACGTCCTTCACCACCACCGGGAACGGGTCGAACACCGGATCTGATTGATGCACCTGAAGGCCTTCGATGCTGCCTCGATGAACGGCTTGGCACATCCGCACCAATGCTCGGCGTGCGGGTGAAAGATCAGAGAGGCGTAAGGGCTGCAACATGATGGTCTCCTGCGGCGATCGAGTGAAGTTGGCGTAGTGAAAGCACTGCTTCAACGCGTGCTACAAACCAAATTTCCCTAAGCTCATAGCGGCTTCAATATGGGCTAAATCGTCTGCCAGCGCTGTTGCAGGCCTATGATGCGATCGATGTCCGCCTGCGTGATCGGCGGTCGGGTGGGTGCCGCGCCCTCCGGTTTGGATGCCGGTTGCGGTTGCCGCCCGCCGGTTATTGAGATTTGGCGCTCCCACTTCAGCCGCTTTAGCGCCTTGCGGACGTCGCCCTCGTCGATTCCGAGATGGCCAACCGGCAATCGGATTTCCAGCCGTCCGTCGGCATCTGTGATTTCCGCTGCTTCGATCGCGTCCGCGGTGAACGCGGCAGCGATGGCATGGGAGGCCGCGACCAGAAGCGATTTTGCATCTGCATGCACACGCCCTATTTCATTGGCCGGCCAATCGGCACCTTTGCCGTAGGCTTCCTCGACTCCCGCCTGGCAACTACAAAACCGCAGATCTCGGTCGATCGCGTTGCCCACCATTCCGCAGTCATTGCAGTTCGGGCAGCGCTTCCAAGCGCAGATCTGGCGCATAAGCTCGTTAGCTGAGATCAGCTCACCTGTCCGCTTCAGCCTCGCCGCCAACCACCTTGGAATCTTCCGCCCTTCCATGCGGACCTGGATTCGACCATAGGCCTGTATCAACGACATCGGCTGATCCATCTCCGCCACGGCTTCGGCTTCGGCAGCTTGTTGGCGTTCCCGCGCTATCTGGTCGTCGATCCGTCGCTTTTCATCTCGCTCTCTGGCGAGCGCGATATCTTCGGCGTGGTTTTTGGCGTCGCTCAAGTACAGTCCCCATCGCGTGTCTTTCGCTTTTCGCGCCAACCCTCGCCTAAGCGTCGTTTCCAGCCACACCACGAAATCGGCGTAATCCTGGAAGACACCCAAGATGGCCTTCGTTATGGTGCGGTCCGGCGGCCGAATGTCGGCCTCGGTGAAACCGTACATCCGTAGGCCTGACGCCCGCGCGAGACGGAGTTGCTCGCGCGTGGTCTCGATCAGAGCCTCACGCCCGTTTTCTGTTTCGTCTTTTTGGGGGACGGCCGCCACCCTTGCGGAAGCTTCGGGTACGGGGAGGGCCTCGGGGGTGTTGGTTTTTGGGTTTGCCTTCTGAGGAAGAGCGTCTTCGTCGTCGCTCGCGTCGGCGAGTTGCGTGGGCGGCATGGCGGCCGATTGCGACGACGATTCCTTTACTGAATTCAAAAAAGAGTTACACGATTCCCGTGCAGTAGGCTGCACTTCAAGAATGCTGTTTTGTACCGGATCCTGCACCTCAAGAGCCGAATCCTGCACTTCAGTGCCGTCATCCTGAAGTGCAGTGGACTGCACTTCAAAGATCGGATGCCACAGGAAGACATATCGGTTTGATCGCCGCCCACCTCTACGTACGTGGGAGAGAAGCCGGTAGGTGTGCAGCGCGAGCATATCAGCCTTCACCTGGCGTAAGGATTTCCCGAGGGCGTCTGCCATCGTCTCGAACGCATACCAGAAGCAGCCATTACGGCCAGCCCAGCGAACCGCGCGCTCGTAAAGGCGCTTCTGGCCATCCGTCAGATCACGCTGCCGGCCCACGACGTCTGGCGGATAAAAGCCGCAGACCTTGTGCGACGGATCGAAGGGCTCACCGGAAATGCGTCGACCAAGGTTCTGGCTCCCTTCGGATGATGATTGTCGGGGTGGGCGCGGCATGATTGGCGTACCTTCAAAAGTCGAAGACCCGCGGGGGGCGCGATGCCCCACGCAGGTCTCTTGGCGTCAAAGCTGTTGATTTGATTGGGGAGGCGGGGGAAGATCAGGCGGCGGCGCGGGGCCTCACGGGCATTCTATAAACACGTTCAAAAGTGCAGTTGAAACATGCACGGGTGCAAATGCGGCTTCTACGGCGACGCGACGCGCGAGTGCCGCTGCACGCCCGGCCAGATCCAGCAGTATCTCGGGAAGATCAGCGGTCCGCTGCTCGACCGCATCGACATTCACGTGGAGGTCCCGGCGGTCCCCTATCAGGAACTGCGCGGAGGCGGAGCGGCGGAATCCTCGGCGGCGATCCGGGAGCGGGTCGAGGCGGCGCGGGCGGTCCAACAGCGGCGCGGATATTACAACGCGCGGATGCCGTCGCGGGAGATCCGGAAGGAGTGCGCGCTGGACGCGTCCGGGGAAAGGACTTTGGAGATGGCCGTCCGACGGATGGGGCTTTCGGCGCGGGCGCACGACCGGATTCTCAAGGTGGCGCGGACATTGGCGGACTTGGGCGGGTCGGAGGCGGTAGTCGCGAAGCACGTCGCGGAGGCTGTCCAATATCGGAGTTTGGACCGGAATTATTGGACCTAGCGGCCGTAGCGTGTTGAAACGAAGCCGGTTACTTGCGCAAAACTACCGGCCCTCCGCGCTTGGCGCCCCCCGGCCCCCTAGTACGAAACACCTACCTCTGTAATATCGACGCTACGTGCGGGCGGTTATACTAGGCGAGCCCCTTCAATTGGCTGTTAGCGGCAAGGTTTCGAAACGATGCGTAAACGATCTGCACTCTCTCTCGGTTTCTTCGCGACACTCCTGGCGGCGACCGTGCTCGCCCCAGCGGCTTCCGCCCAGTGCGTCTCTCTGACCACTTCCGGGAGTGCCTATACACAGAATTTCGACACCCTGTCCAACACGGCGGGTTCGACCACGAATAATCTGACGCTTACCGGCTGGTTCATGACGGAATCGGGTGGCGGCGCGAGAGATAACGAGCAGTACGCCGTCGACACCGGCGGCAGCACCACCGGCGACACCTACAGCTATGGCGCTGCGGCAAGCACCGAGCGCGCGCTCGGCCAACTGCGAAGCGGCACGCTCATTCCCCTCTTCGGCGCCTGCTTCACCAACAACACCGGCTCGACGATTTCGTCGCTGGCGGTCGCCTACAACGGCGAAGAGTGGCGTCTCGGCACTGCGGGCCGCACCGACCAGATGAATTTCGAATACAGCCTGAACGCCACCAGCCTGGTCACCGGAACCTGGACGAATGTCGCCGCACTCAATTTCGTGACTCCGGATACCGCGACCACTGGGGCCAAGAATGGCAACGCCGCGGCGGAGCGAACCGCTCTCAGTTCTAACATTACGGGGCTGAGTATCGCCAACGGCGCTACGTTTTGGATTCGCTGGAACGACACCGATGCTACGGGCGCCGATGACGGACTCGCCGTCGACGATTTTTCTCTGACGCCGACCGCGGTCAGTTCCAATCCTTCGGGAACGGGTTCGGCCACGACCGTTTCAGCCGGCTCCTCGACCACCCTGACGGCGAACATCACGGGTGGAACCGGCTCCACCAGTTTCACCGTGACGTGCGATCTGTCGGGCGTCGGAGGAGGAAGCTCTACCCTTAATCTTCCGAACACTACGGGCAACACCTTTTCCGCCTCCTATGCGGTCCCGGGTAGTGTCACACCCCAAACCTATACGGTTCCCTGCACGGTCACCGACAACCTGAGCCACACCGGCTCCTTCAATATCAGTCTGCAGGTCAATTCACCCGCTCCGACGAACCCGACCGGGGCCGGCGCGGCCACTCCGAATAGCGTCATCGCGGGCGCCTCGACCCTGCTCACCGTGACGGTGACTCCGGGCACGAATGGCCCCAGTACCGGAATCGCCGTCACTGCCGACTTGAGCGCCATCGGCGGCTCCGCCACGCAACAGTTCTACGATAACGGCACGAATGGAGACGCCGTCGCCGGCAACAACGTCTTCTCCTTTAGCGCCACGGTACAGAGCGGGACCAGTCCCGGCAGCAAGAGCTTCCCCGTGACTGTCAGCGACGACCAATCCCGGAGTTCTCAAACCACGATCTCCCTGACGGTCCAAACGCCTCCGCCCACCACCATCAAGATCAGCCAGGTATATGGCGGCGGCGGCAACTCCGGCGCGACCTACTTGAACGATTTCATCGAGCTCTTCAATCAGTCGAGTTCGGCGGTGGATGTCAGCACCTGGTCCGTGCAGAAGGCCTCCGCCACCCAGGCAAACTGGGAGATGACCAATCTCTGCGGGAATGGCGGCTCCTGCATCATCCAGCCGGGACACTACTATCTGGTGCAGGAAGCGGCGGGCACGAGCGTTACTGCCGTTGCCCTTCCCACTGCCGACATCACCGGCGCGATCGCGATGGGCGCGGCCAACGGCAAGATCGCGCTGGTCGCGAATACGACACTTCTTACGGGGAACTGCCCCACGGGCGGCGCGATTGTCGACTTCGTCGGCTACGGCGGCTCGAGCCCGCCCGACTGTGCCGAAGGAACGACGGCGGGCCTCGCCACCAATACCACCGCCGCCGTGCGGAACGCCAACGGTTGCATCGACACCAACAACAACGCCAACGACTTCACCATTGGCGGGCCGATTCCGCGCAACAGCGCGTCGCCGGCAAACTCCTGTGGAGGAGATCCCACGCAGATGTCCGGCGTGGGCGCCGGCACGCCGCAGAGCGTGGATCCCGCGGGCGCGCTGCTCCTCACCGTCACGGTCACCCCTGCCACCTCGTCTCCGAGCTCGGGCATTGCAGTCACGGGCAATCTGACTGCGATCGGCGGCAGCGCGACGCAGCAGTTCTATGACGATGGCACGAACGGAGATCAGACCCCCGGCGACAACATCTTTACCTTCCGCACCGCGACGCCCGTCAACGCCGCCTACGGAGCCAAGAGCATCCAGACGACGATCACGGACGCGCAGAGCCGGACCGCCCACGCGCCCATCACCATCACCGTACAGTCTCCCACCTGCGGCGTGGAGCGCTGGGCCGTCAAGACCGGAACCGATGCGAACGCCGGGTCCGTCGACCTCGTCAATCCGGTCCGCACTACGGTGACCGCGCTGCGCTCGATCGTGGCGCCGGTGCTCAATCCAAATCCTCCGTATGATCCCCGGTTTGCCCCCACGGAATTCAGGACATTCGTCGTGAACGGTTACATTACGAAGTACAAACTGGAAGACGACGTCGATTACCACATCGTTCTCACGGACCCCGCCGGCAACACGGTGGTGACGGAGATCCCGTCACCGGCGTGCGACGGCGCCTCCGGCCCGTTCGATGCCCTGGTCGCCGCCGTCCGCGACAAGTTCGACCATCACTTCACGGCGACGACTTCGTTCCAGACGTCCAATGTCCCCGTGCAGATGACGGGCGTCGGCTTCTTCGACTTCATTCACGGCCAAACCGGTGTCGCGCCCAATGGCATCGAGCTGCACCCGATCCTGAACATTACCTTCACGACGGCCAGCACCAGTGCCGTAACGGCGAGCGCGAATCCCTCGGTGTACGGCCAGGCCGTCACCCTCACGGCGACGATTACAAGCGCCGGCGGAACCGCGACCGGTCCCGTCTCCTTCTTCGACGGCGCCACGCTGCTCGGCTCCGGCACGCTGGACGGCTCGGGTAAAGCCACCTTCACGTCGAGCTCGCTGACCGTCGGCGGACACTCCATCACGGCGTCCTACGACGGCGATGCCAGCATCGCGCAGAGCACGTCGGCCGCGCTTACGCTGAACATCAGCCAGCCGACCGTGACGGTCGCCAGTTCGCCGTCGGGGCTGAGCTTCACCAGCAGCGGCTCGGGATGCGCACCGGGCAGCTACACCACACCCCAGAACCTCACCTGGACGCCGGGTTCGAGCTGCACGCTCGCCTTCTCGACGCCGCAGAGCGGTGGCGCCGGCGTGCAATATGCGTTCAACCACTGGGAAGACAACTCCACGAACCCCGCGCGCTCCATCACTGCCCAAACCACGGCCACCTATACCGCGACCTTCGACACGCAGTATCAACTGACCACCGCGGCGAACCCGCCGGCAGGCGGATCCGTCAGCGGGTCCGGGTACTACACGGCCGGCTCTTCCGCCAACCCGATTCCGCAGGCGAATGCGGGCTATGTCTTCACCGGCTGGAGCGGCGCCTGCTCCGGAACCGCGGCCTGTACGCTCGCGATGAACAGTCCGAAGAGCGTCACCGCCAACTTCGGCCAGAAGTACATCCTCAGCGTTACGGTTTCGCCTGCCAACGGCGGAACGGTCACCGGCACGGTGAACGGCGGAGCCCTCAATTGCACCAGTTCGTGTTCCGTTACTGTCTCCTCGGGTGACGTCATCACTCTCACGGCCACCGGAAACTCCGGTTACGGGTTCACATCGTGGACCGGCTGCGATTCGACCGCGGGCGCCTCGTGCACGGTGACGATGAGCGCGGCTAAGAGCGTGACCGCCGCCTTCACCGCGCTTGCGAACGCGCTGACCTATACGGCTGGAACTCTGGCCCTGAACCGGACCACGGGCCGATACCAGCAGAGCATCACCGTAACCAACCACGGGTCGGCGGTGGCCTCCTCCGCGTTTGTCACCGACAACCTGCCCGCCGGTGTATCGTTGTACCTGTCCAGCGGCACGACCAGCGCCACGTCGCCCGCCGGAAGTCCGTATATCGAGCTCGGCGCCATCGGCGCCAATGCGTCCATTACGACCACCATTCAGTTCACGCGCACCGGAACCCAGACCATTACCTACACGGGAAGGGTTCTGGGTGAGGGCGCGCGGTAAGAGAGAACCTCAATGAGAAAAGTCATCCTGCTTTCGACGCTATTCGCGGCTTTGTTTGCCGGCGGTTCCGCCCACGCCAGCGGCATCATCGTCTACGACAACACCGTACTGGACACGAATTTCGGACTCGACCTCACCGGGTTGTTCACCGCTGTTGGCGATTCGGTCGTGCTCCAGAACAACACCCCGACGCTCGCGTTTGGCCTGGCCCAAGTACAATTCTTCAACGTCGGTTCGGCGGGCAGCTTCGATGCGACCCTCCAGTTCTTCACTCCGGGATCGCCCGTGGGCGCGCAACTCGGCACCGACTACACGTCGACCGGCATCGCTATCGGCGACAACGACTATGCCACGATCGATTTCACTCTCGGCGGGATCACCCTGCCCGACAGTCTGGTGTTCATGGTCTCGGTCTCGAACCTCACCAGCGGAGTCCTACCGCAGTTGGAGCTCTACGGGCCGACTCCGGCGGTCGGCAGCAATACTCCGGCGAGCGCCATCGCCTTTGACGGGGTCAGCTACAACACTCAGGACACCAGCGGCATCGGCAGCGGCAACCCGTACTTCCAGCTCCAGAGCATTCCCGAACCCGGCGCGACCTTCCTGATGGGGTCGGGGCTGTTCGCCCTGGCCATGTATGTTCGGCGACGTCGCATTGCGCGCTGAAGAGCGGTCTACCGATTCGCGGGTGTAAACCCGCTCAGCCCAAACGTAAAACGGCCGCGGTCCAGGGCATCCTCGCCCGAGACCGCGGCCGTTTTCTTGCATTCACGATCGGCTAGCGGCTGCTGCGGCCGCGCGGCGCCACGGCGGCCGGCCGGTAGCCGACCGTCCGGTACTCCGGCGCCTGCGGCACGAACTGCGTGTCGAAGCGCGGGTCCGGCGGATCGAAGGTGTTGGCCGCTCGATCGATCGTCCCGCGCAGGTCGTTCGTCTCGCCGTGAATGAAACACTCGCGAACGCCTTCGCCGCTGGTGATGTCGATTTCGTAGCGCGCCTCGGTCGAGATCCCGCCCTTCAACGTGTTGTTCCAGAAGATCGACTTCGAGTAACTGCTGCCGGAGCCGTTGTCGTCGACGCCGGCCCAGTTTCCGGTGAACGTGCAGCGGCTGACCTCGGCGCGGGACCCCTCGAAGACGGTCATCGCGCCCGAGCCGTGCTCCGGGTGATACTCGCCGCTAGTCAGCAGACCGACGTAGTCCACGCCGAGATTCGAGATGTTGCCGACGAACAGGCAGTTGTCGAGCGTCGCGCGGCTGCCGTGCAGGAGGTCGAACGCCGAGCCGGTGACCTGCGTGCGGTTGTTGCGGAAAATGCAGTCGCGGAACACCGCGGCGTCCAGCGGCCGTCCGAGGTGCTCCACGGATACACCGGCGCCGCATGGGCTGGTGTAGTTGCCGGCCACCTCGACGCGCTCGACGGTCGGATAGGCGCGCGCATAGATCTTGATGCCGCCGCCATCCAGATAGAAGAACGGCGTTTTGGGCACGTTATCGGATTCGATCGGCGAGCGCGTGCCGGAGCCGGTGGTGTAGTTGTTCGCGCCGGTGACGCGGAAACCGCGCAGCACGGTCCTGGTCGATACACCGTCGCCGAAATAGACAACGTGATTGACGACCGCCGGGAAGCTGGGCGCCTTGTTGTCGGCAATGGCTGGATTCGCGGCGGTCAGCACCACTTCGCCGACGGCTTCGAGCGTGATGCCGTCGTGCCGCTCGTTGAACCAGACCAACGCCTGCCCGTGCGCGGCCGGGCGATAGGTCCCGGCGTGGACGTAGACAATCTTGTTGGCCGAATCGCTCGCGGCCGCATCGAGGGCCGCCTGAATGCTGCCGCCCGGGTGGACGCGGTAGGCGCGCGCCTCGGCGTCGAACGTCACGGCATCCGTAGCGTCGCGGCGCTGGGCGAGACCGCGCATCGTGGCCACGGCGGCCGCGGCCGCCATCCGCAGGAACGCACGTCTCCTCATGATCAAATCAGACTACCACGACGGCCGCGCGCTATCCCGAACGCGCCACGCCGTTGCCGCGCGTGACGGTAACCCCCTCTTCTGTGATACCATTGCAGGACTTTCAAAGGGCGGTCGGATGATCTCTCGCGCGCTTTTCTTTCTATTGGCCCTGGCCCTCTTTGCCCCCGGCCAGGATCGTACTTCTCCCGCAATCCCGCTACGAATAGTGGTGCTGAATTCCGCCGAAGAGGCGGCTCGCGTCCGCGCGGAACTCGCGAAAGGCGCCGATTTCGCCGTGCTCGCGCGCGAGAAGTCGGTGGATGCGACTTCGCTCGACGGGGGCATGCTGGGCAGAGTCGACCCCTCCTCTCTGCGCGAAGAGATCCGTGCGGCCGTGCGGGGGCTCGCCCCGGGTCAGCTCTCGCCGGTGTTCCAGATGCCTTCCGGTTTCGCGATCGTCAAGGTGCTGGCGCCGAATGAGCTCGCCGGAATCGCAGAGTTCCAGCGCGCCCGTCAGGCCGCCGTTCGCGCCGAAAGCGCCATCCGGTTTGACGTCAACATCTCCGGGTTCAGCGAAGCGGCCGCGGCTCTGGCGAGTTTCCCCAAGCCTGCCAATTGGAACACCGATCTGCGGCTATCCTGCTCCATGAGGCAGCAGTCGTTCGACGATCTGAAAGCCCGCGCGACGAAGCTGGCTGCGGGCGCGGACGATCCCGGCCACTCGCCTGCCGATTCAGTAGCGTTGCGGCTCGGCGTCGCACAGGTATATGCCTATCAGGGAGAAATGGATCCGGCGATCGCCGAGTTGGAAAGAGCGCTTCGCACTGCCACCGCCGGGGCGCGGAAGCTCTTACCCGAGGTAGAGGAAATGCTCGGCGTGGCATATCTTCACCGCGCTGGAGTGGCCAATGACCTATACAGCCACCCCGGGGAGCTCTGCCTGTTTCCGATGCGGCCCGAAGCTAGTTACCCGAAGACGGCCGACTCGCTTAAAGCCATCCAGCACTTCCTCGCATCGTTGAAGGGCCGGCCGGGCGATATCGAGACGCGATGGCTGTTGAACCTTGCCTATATGACCGTCGGCAAATACCCGGCCGGCGTGCCCAAAGAGCACCTGCTCGCTCCTTCTCACTTCGCCTCGGCCGAAGATATCGGCCGCTTTACGGACGTGGCGCCGCGGGTGGGACTCGATGGCATCGCCTTCGAAGTCGGCGGCCTGATCGTCGACGACTTCGATAACGATGGTCTCTTCGATATCGTCACCTCCAACTGGAACTTCTGCGAGCCCATGCGCTTTTTCCACAACAACGGGGATGGCACGTTTACCGATCGGACCGCCCAAGCGGGGTTGTCTTCCCAGTTCGGAGGGGCCAACATTCTCCAGGCCGACTACAACAATGACGGCTGCCTCGATATCCTGGTCCTGCGCGGCGGTTGGGAAGCGCCGCTGCGGAAGTCCCTGCTGCGCAACAACTGCAACGGCACGTTCACCGATGTCACCGTGGAGGCCGGCCTGGCGGAACCAACCCAGACCGAAACCGCCGTGTGGGTGGATATCGATAACGACGGCTTCCTCGACCTCTACGCAGGCAACGAAATCGGGCCGAACCAGCTCTTCCGGAACAACGGGAACGGCACATTCACGGACATCTCTCGGTCGTCGGGGGCGGATCTGTCGATGATTCCCAAGGCGCTCGTGGCCGCCGATTATGACAACGACGGGTACGCCGACCTGTTCGTATCCAACTACCAGGGCGACAGCGCGCTGCTGCACAATAACCACAACGGCACCTTCACCGATGTAGCCGCGCAGGCGGGTGTGCTCGGCTCGGGCCATGGCTTCGGCTCCTGGTTTTTCGACTACGACAACGACGGCCGGCCCGACCTTCTGACCAGCAGCTACGCGATGTCCATCGACGAAACCATGCGCACGTACCTCGGGCTGCCGCATAACTCACCCACCATGAAGCTCTACCGCAACCTGGGGAACGGCGCGTTTCGGGACGTGACCGCGGAGACCGGGCTGAACAAAGTCTTCATGCCGATGGGGGCGAATTTCGGGGATATCGACAACGACGGCTATTTAGACATCCGGTTCGGAACCGGAGAACTGACCTATGCCTCCCTGGTGCCCAATGTGCTCTTGCATAACAAAGGCGGAAAGAAGTTCGTCGACATCACTGCCTCTTCCGGCACGGGTGAACTGCACAAAGGCCACGGTGTCGCCTTCGCCGATATCGACAATGACGGCGACGAAGACCTGCTGGAAGTGATCGGCGGCGGCGTTCCGGGTGACACCCATACGTTCCGCCTTTTCGAAAACCCGGGACACGGCAACGATTGGCTCAGCGTCCGGCTGGTCGGTGTGAAGGCCAATCGCTCGGCCATCGGCGCCCGGATCAAAGTGACGGTCAAGAACGGAACGCAGGCGCGGGCGGTCTATCGGACCGTGGGAAGCGGTGGATCCTTCGGCGCCTCGCCTCTCGAACAGCACGTGGGACTGGGTAAGGCGGCAGAGATCGTGAGCCTCGAGATTCAGTGGCCCGGAGACGCGCAGCCGCAGCGGTTTGGGACCTTGCCCAAGAATCGGGCGATCGAAATCCGGCAGTCCGCCAGCGACTACCGCGTGATCGAGCGTCCCCGGTTCAAGTTGGGTGGCGAGCATGGGAAGTAGGTCAGTCAGCGCCGTCGCGGTGTTGCTCCTCGCCGGCTTGAATCTGCCCGCCGCGACGCGTTACCCGGTCACCGGGATCGTTCTAAAGGTGGATGTGCCGCACCGCAGCTTCGACGCGTCTTGTGCCGCGATTCCCGGGTACATGGAAGCGATGGCGATGCCGTATTCCGTTTTGGACGATCGCGAACTGGCCGCTTTGAAGCCGGGCGCTTATGTGGACTTCACACTCGTCGTGGAGAAGAAGCGATCGTATGCCGAAGGCATCCGCGTCCATCGCTACGAGACTTCCGAGCGGGAGCCGCTGCTCGCGCGCCGTCTGAAACTGCTGGAAGCCCCTCACGCCACCGTGAAGCCGGGTGACGCCGTCCCCGACTTCACCCTGACCGATCAGACCGGCCGCCGCGTAACGCTGTCTCAATTGGCTGGGAAAGTCGTGGCCGTGACTTTCATTTACACCAGTTGCCCGTTGCCTGACTATTGCTACCGCCTCTCCAACAACTTGGGGCAACTGAACCACCGCTTCGCCGGCCGCATGGGGCGGGACCTGGTGCTGCTCAGCATCAGCTTCGACCCGGTCCATGACCAGCCCAGCGTGTTGGCGAAGTACGCGTCGACCTGGAAGGCCGACCCGGAATCCTGGCACTTCCTGACCGGGGGCCTCGACGAAGTGAAGGCCGTTTCGCGACAGTTCGGTCTGAATTTCTGGCCCGACGAAGGCTACCTCACGCACACGCTGCATACCCTGGTCATCGATCGGCGGGGCCGGCTGGCGGCGGACTTCGAAGGCAATCAATTCACCGCGCGGCAGTTGGGAGACTATGTGGACGTCCTCATGTCCGGCAAGTAGCGCGAAGATCCCGATGCCCCCGCCCGCGATCCTCCTGCGTAGTCTCTCCCTGATTATCGGCGTGCTGTTGCCGCTCTACAGCCAGCAGCCCGCCAGGCCCGCGCCCGCCGTTGCCCGGGTGCAGTTCAACGAAGTTGCGGCGGAGTCGGGCATTACCTTTCGCCACGAAAACGGGGCTTCGGCCGAAAAGCACATGTTCGAAACTTTCGGTTCCGGGGTGGGCGTAATCGATTTCGACAATGACGGCTATCCCGACCTGTTTTTTGCCAACGGAGCCAACCTGGGCCAAGGCAAGCCGTCGCCCGGCAATGCGCTCTACCGCAATCTGGGCAACGGAAAGTTCGACGAGGTAACAGCCAAAGCAGGGGTCAAAGGGAACGGGATGTTCGCTACCGGCGTGACCGTGGGCGACTACGATAACGACGGTTACCTGGATGTCTATGTCACGGGCGTTGGCGGGAATCAACTCTTCCGCAACAATGGCGCTGGGACCTTCAGTGACGTCACCGCCAAGGCTGGAGTGGGGGCGGCCGGGTGGAGCAGCAGCGCGGCGTGGCTGGACTACGATCGCGACGGCTACCTGGATCTGTTCGTGGGACGCTATTTGGAATACGACCTGCACAAGCCGCTCTACTGCGGATTTCAAAAACCGGGCTATCGCATGTATTGCGAGCCCCAGATTTTCGACGGGACGCCGGCCTTGCTGTACCACAACAATCGGGATGGCACGTTCACGGAGGTCTCCCGCAAAGCGGGCGTGGCAAATCCGGCGGGAAAGACGTTGGGGGTGGCGATCGGCGATATCGATGGGGACGGTTGGCCCGATATCTTCGTGGCCAACGACGGGGTTCGCAATTTTCTCTATCACAACAAGGGCGACGGCACGTTCGACGACATTACCTACGGCGCCGGCGTAGGTTACGACATGAACGGCAAAGCTCTGGCCGGCATGGGGGCCGAGGTCGTGGATCTCGATGGCGATGGCTTACCGGACATCTTCTTTACCGCCTTTTCGGACCAATACAACCCCATCTTCCACAACCTCGGAAAGCTGCTTTTCGAGGACGGCACCGTCAAAGCCGGGTTGCCCTCCAACGTGAAGACACTCGGCTTCGGCGCCAAGGTTTTCGATTTCGACAACGATGGGCTTCCGGACATCTATGTCACCAACGGACACGTCATCGATAATGTGAAACTCTACGACCCGCGTCTTTCTTACCGCCAGGCCGACCTGCTTTACCGGAACCTTGGCGGCGGCAAGTTTCGCGACGTCTCGGCGGAAAGCGGTCCGGCGTTTCGCATCCAGCACGTAGGCCGCGGTCTGGCGGTCGCGGATTTCGACAACGACGGCGACCTGGACGTCGTGGTGAGCGATTCGGGCGGCAAACCGCTGCTGCTGCGCAATGACGGCGGCAATCGCAATCAGTGGATCGCGTTGCGCGCCCGCGGCCGCGAGAGCAATCGTTTCGGGATCGGCGCCAAGGTGCGGGTGACCAGCGGCGGCAGGACCCAACTGCGGGAAATCAATCCCTACGGAAGTTATCTGAGCACCAGCGACACGCGTTTGCATTTTGGGCTGGGCGCCGCAACCTTGGCTCGCATTGAGATCGAGTGGCCGAGCGGGAAGAAGCAGGCGCTCGACAACGTTCGCGCGGGTCAGGTTTTGCTGCTGGACGAGGCCGATGCGAAGCGCTGACATCGCGGTTTTCCTCATTGCGTCGGTCATGGCGGGGGCGCAGACTCCAAGCGCCGATTCAAACGGCGCGCGTCTGGGCGCCGCAGCGCAACACCTCCAGGAGGGGAAAGCGGACCAGACGATTCGCGAGGTCAAGGCTGTGCTGGCGACCGATCCTCGCTCGGCGGCTGCGCACATGCTGCTGGGAATGGCGTATCTCGCGAAGGGGTCGACCGCCATGATCGCCGACGCCAAAGCGGAATTTCAGCAGGCGCTCGATTTCGAACCGGACCTTCCCTGGGCGCGCTTCTACCTGGCCCGAATCTACTCCGACCAAGGCTTGAGCGAGAAGGCCCAGGAGCAACTGGAGCGCGGACTGAAGGACCACCCTGGTTTACCTGAATTTCTTTCCCTGCTGGGCGAAGTCCGACGCGAGCTCGGAGATCCTGCCGCCTCTGTGGAGTTGAACCGCAAGGCGATCGAGGGCGGCGCCACCATGACTCCGGCGCATTATTTCCTGGCGCGTGCGTATGTGGACCTGAAACAGGACGAGGCCGCAATCGCCGAGTTCGAAAAGGCTATTCAATCGCCCCTCGTCACGGCGGAGACGTACAACGCGCTGGCGTCGCTCTACATTCAGAAGCAGCGGTTCGCCGAAGCGGAACGTCTCTGCCGGAAAGCCCTCGCGATGGAGCCCTCGAGGCCCGATGTATATCTGAACCTGGCGCGAGTCTATAACGCCCAGCACGCGAGCGACAAAGCGTTGGAAGCTGTGCGCCTCGCGCTGCCGCCAGGCAAGGTGTTCCCCGCGACCGATTATTACGGCGGCCTCCAGGCGGATCTCGCGGCGGAGAGCGGCGTCGCGTACGCGGACAAGAAACTGTACGCGAGGGCGATCGCCGAGTATACTCGCGCGCTCGAGTTCGATCCGCACCGCGGCGTCATTCATCGGCGCCTGGCGGAACTCTATCGACAGCAGGGAGACCCGGCCGCCGCCGCGCTGCACACGAAGGAAGCGGACAAGCTCGAGAAGGGCCAAAAGTAGCTCGAGGCGTGCTCCTGATAGAATGCACGCCATGGAACGACAGCAGGCATCGAATTCGCATGGCCGCCTCGATCGGCGAGCGCTTCTCGGCGGCGGGTTAGCGGCCGCCATTCTCGAGACCTCCGCCCCGGCGCAGCAGCCCGCTACGGCGGCGCACCCGAGTTCCGCCCGCCTCGTGGAGCGGCTCAGGACCCGCCTTTCGTTTCAGATTTCGGTCGATGTGGGGACCATGGATCTGGGGCTGGCGGTCGCCAATGCAGGCATAGCGGGTGGAGTCGACATCGTCGAAATGGGGACGCCGCTGCTCAAGACTCAGGGCGTCGCGAACGTCGTGCCCGCCTTCCGAAAGCGGTTTCCCGACGCTCTCCTGCTGGCCGATATGAAAACCATGGACGGCGGCGCGGGCGAGGCGCGTAGCGTCTTTACGGGCGGCGGCAACGTCTTCGATTTCCTCGCGCTCGCCGGCGTGGATACGGCGAAGTCGATCTGCGCTGTACGCGATGAGTTCCGGCGCGCGGGCCCCGAACTGCCGCGACTGGTCTTCTGCGACATCATGGTCCCGCACCAGGGTCCCGCCGCCCAGGCAGGCGAGGTCGCGCTTCGGATGGTCGAGGCCGGCGTCGACGCGGTCGGTATCCACCTGCAGTCGGACGCGCGGCGCGCAAACCCGAAACTCATCGAGGAGGACTACCTCGGCGATGTGGCTCGCGCCGTCTTCGAACGGGTCGGCAAGGCCGCCCCGGTCCAAGTGGTCGGGGGCCTCAGCATCGCACAGGCAAAGCGCCTTGCCAAGGTGGGGCTGCGGGCCTTCGTCATTAGCGGCAATATGGGCCTGCCGGACAGCAACGCCCGCTACAATCTGCCCCCGGCCGAGATCCAGCGCCTGGTCGCCGATTTCATCGCCGGGGTCTCGGCCGCTTAGCCGCCGAGCGATTTCCCATAAAAAAAGCCGGCTTCCCTCGGGATGAGGAAAGCCGGCATGAAAACCAAACCTCTCAAATTACGAGAGGCCTGTCAGATCGCTCCGTATCAGAACTGGAACCGAAGCTGCAGCTGAATGTTGCGCAGTCCTCGAGCGCTGTTGGCAGCGCCGAATCCGGCGTTCTTCGGCTGCAGGCGGCTCGCGTTCAGGCTGCCGTCGGCGTTGAACTGGCTGTTCACCATCGTCAGGTTCGTGGGGCTGGTGAACTGCGCTGTCGTGTTCCGGCCGTTGATATCGACCGTGTTGAGGGCGTTGAAAACATCCGCCCGCAGTTCCGCACGATATCGCTCACTGCGAGTGACGCGAATCCTGCGCACCAGCGACATGTCGACGTTCCGGGTCATACAGCCGCGCATGTAGTTGCGGCCGGACTCCATACCCAAGCTGCCGAAGGTAGGAGGCTTGATGGCCGCAAAATTGAACTGGGCATACTGGTTGTCCGAGCAGCCGCTGCCGAGTCCATCGAGCAGGGTTACGCGGCTGCCCCAGTCGGGCGAACCAGTAAGGTTCACATTTCCGCCATTGCTCTGGTAGCTGTAGCCGAGACCGTAGGTCCCGCCCGAGGCTACCGTTGCCACGCTGGAAATCTGCCAGTCCCTGGTCAGGTTGAGGAGCAGCCCGCCGTGATCGTGGATGCCGCCGATGTTCCAGACCGCGTTGGCCTTGAACAAATGCGGCACTGCATCCAGCGTCTCGTTGAGCTTCTCCCACTGCGCCTCATCGGAACGCAGCGAGATGGTCCCGTCAGCGGCGTGCTGGAACCGTTGCTGGATTCCAGTGTTGCCTTTGAGGCTGATCCCGTGCGTGTAGTTCGCGCCGAACGAGAACCCGCGCGCAAACCGCTTGTTCACGTTGAATTGCAGCGAGTGATAGGTGTCCCAGAACTTAGTCTGGTTCTCGTTGATTCCGCCCAGACCTTGGAAGGCACGGAGCAGATTCGACGTGTAGGCGTTCGCCCCGGGGGTAGGGTTCGGGCTGAGCGTCGGGTCCTGGTTCTGGGGCAGATAAGCCGCGCCGATATCCACCGCGTTCAGGTTCTGAAGCGATCCGTTCTGGGTCGCGCCCAGGCGGTTGATGCCGTGGTTGCCGACATACGACATGTCGCCGACCATGCCCAGCGGCAGGGACTTCTGGATGCCGATTTCCCACTGGAGGGACGTCGGAACCTTCGCATTGTATTGGAAGGTGTTCAGCGACGGCACCGGTTGCGGGCTTAGGCCCGAACCCAGCGTCGTCAACAGGCCGTTGCGCACGTCCTTGCTGGTCGCGATCGGCGGATTGTTCGGGTTGGAGAATACGGTGTTTCCGTCCGGCCGGTCGTAGAAGAGCCCGCCGCCGCCGCGGATCACCCAGTTCGAATGCCCCGTCAGGTCATACGCAAAACCGAACCGAGGGGCGAACACGATGGTCGGCCACACATAGTTCGTCTTCGCGATGCCTTGTCCCGCCTGGACAATTCCATTGATCGGATTGCCCACGCCGGGAATCGGTGTCCCGATTGCTGCCTGCGTGTTCAACGCCCCTGGCGCTGTCAGGATCTTCCCGTTGCGCGGATCCATCGCGTTGCGAATGTTGCCCGAACACGTGACTGCGCCGTTGCTGCAGCCTGCGATGTACAGCACCTGCGCATCGCTCGGCTTCCACTTATCGGGGAAGAAGTTCGACATCTGGCCGAACTGGTCGTACTGCGGCTGTTGATTCACGAACCGCATCCCGTAGTCCAGAGTCAGGCGGCTCGTCACCTTCCAGTTGTCCTGGACGTAGGCTTCTCTCTGGTTGTAGAGCATGCTGCCTTCGACGAACTTCGACGCCTGCGTGTACTGCGTGAAGACGCCCAGCAACGCGTTCGCATAGCCAAAGCCGCTGTCGAGGGCGTTGTTGCTATCGTTGCCGAAGTTGACGGTGCCCTGGAAGGTCACGCCGGTGTTCTGCGCCTTGTAGCTGTGGTTGAGGTAGTAGCCGGCCTTGATGGTGTGCCGGCCGGTGATGTGCGTCACGCTCATGGCCACGTCTTGCGTCCGGTTGATGTTCAGCCAGCCGGGATAACGCTGCTGCGGCGGAGCCGCGCCGATGCGGCCGCCCCAGTTGAAGACCGGAGGCAGGTTCACCGACTTGCCGTCCCAGAACGGGGGCTTGGTCAGCTCCATCATTTTGTAGCCGTAGGACTCCTGCGGCAGCACCCCCGCGTCCGGATACAGCAATGGGAAGTCCTTCAGACTCTTCAAGCGGTTCGATTCCGGGTTGGTGAGAATGCCGTTTTCGTTGCCGCCCGCCAACTCGTTCATGATTCTTCCGTACGTCCCTTCGATGAACGTCCTCGGGCTGATCATGTAGTTAACGGTGACCGCATAGTTGGTGATGTACGGATGCGGCGTGTAGGCGTCGTTGAAACCCGGAAGTTGGCCCGGGATGGTGATCGGCCGCTGCCGCTGTCCCGAGTACTTTGCCGAGAACCGCAGCTTTTCCGACAGCTGGTAGTCGATTTTGATGGCCGGCTGCTGGGTCAGTTGGGTATACGGAACCCCGTCCGCCTGGTAGTTGTAGTTCGTCCCCGGAGCTTGCTCCAGCGTCGGAAGCGGATAGCGGTTGAGCACCGCCACGCCAGGGGCATACAGCCGGCTGGTCGGAATGGTCTGATTCGGGAAGGGCGCGCCCGTCTGATAGTCGATCAGTGGGGGAAGCAGTGCGCCGTTGTTGTCGCGGCTCTGGGAGAAGTTGCCGGCGCGCTCGAGGGCCGACGGCAAACGCAGCCGGATCGGGGAGCCGCTGGTCGTCAAGTTCTGCGGCTGGAACTCGTGCGCGTAGAAGAAGAACAGCTTGTTGCGCCCGTTGAAGACCTTCGGCAGCACAACCGGGCCGCCAATGGTGTAACCGTAGGTTTGCTGGCTGGACTTCGACTTGGGATCGCCGTTCTTCTGCGAAACCCACGAGTTCTTATTCCAGTCCGAGTCGGTGAAGACCGCGTAGCCGGACCCGTGGAACTCGTTGGTGCCGCTCTTGGTCACGGCCGTGATCTGCAATCCGCTCGACCGGCCGTACTCCGCCTGATACCCCTGTGTGAGAACCTTGATTTCGCCGATCGACTCAATGTTCATGTTCAGCATCTGGCCGTTATTGCCGGTATCCATGGCCGAGATGCCGTCCATCATGATGTTGTCTTGACTGGCGCCGCCCAGTCGCGCGCCGTCCTGGTTGGCGCCGCCATTTTTCACACCCGGCGTAAACGCAATCAGATTGGTGAAGTTCCCGCGTGCGATCGGGAGACTCTCGATCTGTTTGGTGTCGACGGCGAACGATCGCTCGCCGCTCTGTGATTGGACAAGCACCGCTTCGGCGGTGACATTGACCGTTTCAACGGTGGCGCCGACTTCCAGTGTCATCGTCGGCACGCCCACGCGGTCGCCGCCCGTCACGACGATTCCCGCGCGCCGGAGCGTTTTGAACGCCGGGGCGGTGACCTCGACGGTGTAGGTGTCCGGTGTAACGTTCGGGAAGACGTAGTCGCCGTTCTCATTGGTGACGACAGCGGCGCTTCTGGTGCCGCGGTCCTCGCTAACCAGCGTCACGCGCGCTGCGGGAACGACGCCTCCGGTCGAATCGACGACGCGTCCTGTTACGTTGCCGGTCGTGATCTGCGCCAGTGCCGGAGACACCGGCAATAATAAGGCTGCGATCAGACCGAGGAATATGCTGCTAGTGCTGCGTATCATTGGATCCCCTCTCTCTAAATTGGCCCGCTTTTTACTCGAAGGCGGCCAACCACCCCTGTGTCGTGGACGGACCCCAACATGCTCGTGCCCCACGTACTCGGTGGGTTCGCCCCAAAAGGCTGCCGAAGTGCATCGGCCAGCCGCGCAAAAGACTGCTGCTTTGCTTGGTAGGGTAGTATATAACACCAGTCCCCTAGATGGTGAAAAAAAACGACTTCGTTACAAGTGGGATTCGCTCACGAGCGTGAGCTGAACGATAAAGCGAGCTATTAACGCTAACGCCGATCCGCCAGGAATCGGCCCGCCAGGGCGCCACCCTGCCAAGGTGTACCGGCCGCATGCCCAAGCAAGTTAACGCGGGTCGAAATAGCCACGCGCGCGGGGAAGCGCAGAGCGCCTGGAATTCCGCCGCGACGGTGAGGATCTGGTCCGTCTCCGCGATTGATGGCGAGGTTGCAGATCGGCGAGGTATCACTCGCTACGAGCATAGGAGAGGTCTTGGGCAAGCTCCGCGTCGCCATAGTGACGGGCGATCCCGCGCTGTCCCACCAGCTCACCGAAAGGCATTCGTTCCATCTGTGCCAGTTCGGCGGCCTTACCGAGTGACAACGCGCCCTGGGCATAGAGCGCGATGGCGAGCTCCGTCCGGAGCCGCTCGGCAATCTCCCCTTCGGGAATGCGGAGGCCCTGGAGCACCGAGTCCGGGATATTCAACATCATCCCCATGTCCACACGATACCGCTGTTCGCCCGGCGAATGCCAGTCTGGTATCCCTGGGAGCATCGTCGAGGAGTCTGGAGACACGGAGGGCGTCTAACTTTTTGAATTCTTGGGGGATTTGGTGGACCTGGTGAGATTCGAACTCACGACCTCTTCCATGCCATGGAAGCGCGCTCCCAACTGCGCCACAGGCCCGTTCCGCGGGGGATCTTTCTCAATATAACACGGGGGTTGCCGCGTTGACAGGCCGGTTTGCCGTCCCTCTACAATGAAGAAGATGCCAATCAGGCGTGTTCCAGTTGCCTTGCTCGCGCTGTGCCTGATGACACCGGGGCTGACGTCTTGTTTAGCGCGCCGCCGGACCATCACGCGGCGCGGGGCGGGAGCGGCTAAAAATCCATCTCTGTTGACGGCGAATCGGGAGACTCTCGTGAACGAGATCGCCAAGCAGTTCGACGCGGTGCACGACTTCTACGCCACCGTCGACATGGTCCCCGCTTTGGGGACCGCCGAGAAGTCGAAGATCACCGAGTACAAGGACGTCCGAGCCTATATCCTCTTCCGAAAGCCCTCCGAAATCCGGCTGATTGGCCTCTATCCAGTGGTTCGGAACACCGCGTTCGACATGGTGTCGACCGGCCCGACATTCAAGCTCTACGTGCCATCGAAGAATCGCTTCCTCACCGGGAACAACGAGATCGTGCAGCCTTCGACCAACCGCCTGGAGAATCTGCGCCCGACGCATTTTCTGGACGCGCTGATCGTGCGGCCGGTCGAGGCCGGGGTCGACAAGCTGATCCTCGAGAACATGACGGACGAGGACGACGCGTACTACATCCTGCAGCTCGTGCGGACGCAGCCCAATGGCGAACTGCGGCTGATGCGGACCATCTGGTTCAGCCGCATCGACCTCCGGCTCGCGCGGCAACTCATTTTCGACGATTCGGGGAACATCCTGACGGACGCCCGTTATTCGCAGTGGAAGAACTACGACAATGTGCCGTTTCCGAAACACATCGAGATCAACCGCCCGCGCGATGAGTACGGCGTGGTGATCGACATTGTGAAGATGGACATCAACAAGGGCGTGACGGATGATAAGTTTGTGTTGAACCAGCCGCCCGGAAGCACGTTGCAGGTTGTCGGACAGCCCGCCAGTACGCCGTCCAAGGAATAGTTCGTGACCAACAAAATCGTTCTGGAAAACATGCGGCATCGCCCGATGCGGAGTCTGTTGAGTATTCTGCTGATCGCGGTGCCGGTGACGATGATCCTGTCGCTCATCGGGTTGAGCCGCGGTATGTCGGAGGACTCGCAGGCGCGAGCGAGGGGGATCGGCGCGGACGTGATCGTGCGCGGTTCGAGCGCGTCGTCGGTGACTTCCTTCAGCGGCGCATCGGTAAACGAGGGCCTCGTCAAGTACGTGGAAGAGCAGCCCCACGTCAAGATGGCGACGGGCGTGATCGTGCATTCGGTCGAGTTCCCGCTGACCGCTTCCGGGATCGATCTCGACGCGTTCACGCGAATGAGCGGAGGGTTTCAGTATTTGTCGGGCGGCCCGCTGCAGAACGACGACGACATCCTGATCGACCAACTCTACGCCGACCAGAAGCACGTCAAGGTCGGCGGGAAGCTGCGGCTGATGAACCGCGACTGGCACGTGGCGGGCATCATCGGCGGCGGAAAACTGGCGCGGATCGTCGTGAAGAAGAGCGTGCTCCAGGAGATCGATTCGGCGACCAACAAGGTGAGCGCGATCTACGTGCAGGGCGACGACCCGGCGCGCGCCCAGGAGCTGGCGGACCAACTCGGCAAGACGCTTAAAGGGTATCCGGTGATCACGATGGAGGAGTTCCTGTCGATGTTCGCGGTCAACAACATTCCGGCGCTGAAGGCGTTCATCGGGGTGATCGTGGGGATCGGGATCATCATCGGGTTCGCGGTCGTCTGCCTCTCGATGTATATGGCGGTGCTGCAGCGGACGCGCGAGATCGGGATTCTGAAGGCGCTCGGCGGGTCGAAGACGTTCGTGCTGCGGATCATTCTCACGGAAGCTTGGGTGCTGGCAATCGGGGGGACGCTGCTCGGCATCGCGATGAGCTACGGCGCAGCCCGTCTGATCAGCGCCGTCGCTCCGGCGTCACTGCCGATGATCATCGTGAAGCCGTGGTGGGCAATCGCGGGGGCCATTACGTTCCTGGGCGCGACGCTGGGCGCGTTATACCCGGGGCTCAGCGCGGCGAAGCAGGATCCGATCGAGGCGCTGGCGTATGAATAACGGGACGATCATTCAGGCGCGGGAACTCCGCAAGACCTACGTCGTGGGCAAGGTCCAGGTGCCCGCCTTGCGCGGGGTCGACCTGGAGGTGCCGGCGGGCGAGTTCCTGGCGATCGTGGGACCGTCGGGGTCGGGGAAGTCGACGCTGTTCCACATCATCGGAGGGCTGACGCCGCCGACCGCCGGACAGATCCAGGTCGGGGGTAACGACTTGGCGAAAATGAGCGACGCGGACCGGACGCGGCTGCGCAAACGGACGGTCGGATTCGTGTTCCAGAAGTTCAACCTGCTGCCGAATCTGACGGCGCGGGACAATATCGCGGCGGCGCGCTACATCTCCGGATACCGGGAGAAGCCCGACGCGGACTTCGAGAAGCTGCTGGAGTCGCTCGGGATTGCGCAGCGATTGGACCACAAGCCGAATGCGCTCTCGGGCGGCGAGCAGCAGCGGGTAGCGATCGCGCGCGCGGTAGTCAACCGGCCGGCGATTCTCCTGGCGGACGAACCGACGGGGAACCTCGATACCGAGAACTCGAAGGCCGTGCTGGAGATTCTACAGGACCTGAACCGCCGGCTGGGGCAGACGATCCTGATGATCACGCACAATCCCGAGGCGGCGGCGTACGCGCACCGCACGGTGTCGATGCGGGACGGGAAGATCGTTTAGAAAGCATGGCGGACTGAAGTCCGCCGCAGACTGAAGTCTGCGCCACCTAGAACGCCGCGCTGCGGGCGGCGAGTTTCTGCTGCTTCATCCAGCGCTGGCGGCCTTGACGCTCCTGATAGAGGGTGCCGAAGCCGGCCCAGTAGTAGCCTCCGACGAACAGCATCAGGAACGGGATCGAGAAGAAGTTGTAGGTCTGGATCGCGAAAACGATCATGAGCACGAAGTACGTCCCGATAGCGATCTCCGCGTAGGGGAGCCAGCCACTGCGGCGACGGTACTTCTTCACTTCCAGATTCATCGGACGGTCGCCGATCGCATATTTCGGCGTGCGCGCGAAGGCAGTCTCGACACCGAAGAGCGCTTCGAGGACGGCGCGCGTGTTGATGATCGTCAAGCCCACGCCGACCGCCATCAGCATCGGGAGCAGCAGGATGGTGCGCTTCCACGTCTTCGGGAACAGCTCCCTTTGCGCGATCACGTAGAACAGCGAGATCGACCAGAACGACGCCGCGATCAGGGGCAGATCGAGGAAGAACATCTGGATCCAGCCCATGTAGAAGCGGACGATCATGACCGGCAGCATGAGCGCGGAGAGCACAATCATGAGCGGGTACGAAATGTTGGGCGTGAGGTGGAGGATCGCCTCCGCCTTGACGCGCTTGGGGATGTCGGCAGTCAGGATCGAGGGCAGAAGTTTCTTGGCGACCTGGGTGAGACCCTTCGCCCAGCGCGACTGCTGAATCTGGAACGCGTGGATTTCGACGGGGAGCTCGGACGGGCAGTCGAGACCGGGGAGGTAGACGAAGCGCCACCCCTTAAGCTGAGCGCGGTAGCTGAGGTCGGAGTCCTCGGTGAGAGTGTCGTGCTGCCAGCCGCCGGCGTCGTCGATCATGGCGCGGCGGAGAATGCCGGCGGTGCCGTTGAAATTGAAGAACAGGCCGGAGCGGGAGCGCGCGCCGTGCTCGAGGACGAAATGGCCGTCGAGGAGGATCGCTTCGACCTCGGTGAGGAAGTTGTAGTCGCGGTTGAGGTAGCTCCAGCGGGTCTGTACGACGCCGACTTTGGGGTCGGCGAAGTGGTGGATGGTGCGGGTCAGGAAATCGGCGGGCGGGCAGAAGTCGGCGTCGAAGACCGCGACGAACTCGCCGATGGCCGATTTAAGACCTTCCTGCAGCGCGCCGGCCTTAAAGCCGTGGCGATTGGTGCGATGCAGGTACTCGATGGGGTAGCCCATGTTGCGATAGCGTTCGCAGAGGGCTTCGGCGAAGGGGGCAGTGTCGTCGGTGGAATCGTCGAGGACCTGGATTTGGAGGAGCCCTTTCGGGTACTCGATCTTGAGGCACTCTTCGATGAGACGCTCTACGACGTAACGCTCGTTATACAGAGGAAGCTGGATCGTAACCGGGGGAAGCTGCTCGAAACGGCGAGGAGGCTCGGACGTCGCATTTTTCCGGTGCTTGAAATAGGTTCGGATGACGTCGTAGCGGTGACAGCCGTAAATCGAGAGGACAAAGAGGATGGTGAAGTAGGGGACCAGCATGGCCCAGTCGAACCAAGCCAAGTGGTGAATGCCGGCGAACGTGTCGTCGAACATGCCGCGCACGAGACGCTCGGTGGCGGATCTCGAAGCGAGGAAGAACAAAAAGAGCGCAGGCATACTTGCGATCGGGGGAACCTAATTTCTGCTTTTGCGCTCTTCATATTAGCAAATTGTAGTGGGATCTGTCGGTTAGCGGGGATACGGACACGGGTGCGCCGACGCGGAGGGCGCAGGTCGGGATGCCGCAGCGCGGATAGCCGCCGGCGGTGTAAAAGAGGGCGCGGAGTTCGGGCTGGCCGGAATTGCGGCACAGGGTCGGTACGGCGCCGGATGCGTGCTCGGTTCCGCCGATGACGAGGTCGTGGCTTTCGAAGACCATCGGGAAAACGGCGGCGTGGACGATGCCTTCCCAGAGCAGGTAGGGCGAGCGTCCGGCCTCGGGAATGGGGGGGGCGCCGACCGTGCGGCGGCCGTCTTCGATGTCGATCATGAGGTAGGGCGCGGGCGGCACGGCGACCGCGTCGTGGAGGTCGCCCCGGTTGACGAGCGAGCGGCCGTTCAGCACGGCGAGGAGATCACCATCCGGCTTTGGCGGGATGAGGAGGAACAAGCCCTTGGGGACGGCGGCGCGAAAGGGGTCGGCGTCCGCGTAGGTAGCCAGACGTTTCGCGACGAGCGTTTCGACGATGCGGTCGAAGAGCTCTTCGGGCTGTGGGAGAACGATCGGGTCGCGTTGTAACGCGGCGTATTGTTCGGTGCTGAGCGATGGCGTCGTGGACATTTGTAACCTCTAAAAGTCAATTGCCGCGGATCGCTGGGAGAACCATCTTCCAGATCTCGATGGCGGCAGGGCCTACCGTGACCAGCAGCATGCACGGCAGGATGAAGAGAAAGATCGGGAACACGAGCTTGACCGAGACTTTGCCGGCGCGCTCTTCGGCGTCCTGACGGCGTCGAATGCGGAGGTGCTCGGCGTGCGTGCGGAGGGCTTCGGCGATCTCGGTGCCGAAACGGTCCGCCTGGACCAGGACGGTGACGAACTTGCGGACTTCGGGCTCGCGGGTTCGCTCGGCCATGTGGAGCAGAGCGTCGCGGCGGCGGGCGCCGGCGTTGACCTCGAGCAGCATGAGGTTGAGCTCGTCGGTGAATTCGGGGTGTGCGACCTCGACCTCGCGGGAGACGGTGCGGAGGGCGCGGTCGACGGCGCAGCCGGCCTCGGCGCACACGACCATGAGGTCGAGCGCGTCGGGGAGGGCGCGACGCAGTTTGCGCTGGCGCTCCTTGATGCGGCGGGCGAGGAAGAAGCCGGGGAGCCGGAAGCCACCGATCGCGGCGAGCAGGACGTAGGCGATCTGAGCGGGTAGGGCGAGCGGGGTCCTGCTCTGCAGGAGGAGCCCGAACAGGAGGAAGACGCCGGCGAGCGAGAGCTTGAGCCCGTAGAAGACGGCGGGCGCGCTGGCCGAGCGGTAACCCGCCGTGACCAGGTCGCGCGCGTAGCGGGAGGCATCGCCGGGGGCGGGGGGCAGTTTTGCGCCGATCTTGCGCGCGATCTCAATGACGGTGAAGAAGCCGCGGGGAGCGGGGCTCGCCACTACGGCCTCGACGCCGCGGTACAGCGCGGCGGGGCGGACATAGCGCCGGTAGCCGAGGGCGAAGACGGCGGCGGTGAGAGAGACGAAGATCAGGATCGCGATGGTTAGGGCCACATTACACCTCGATGGTCAAATGACTGCCGAATCAGAGCCGCGACAGTTATGGAGCGGTTGACTGTCGCGGCTCTGTTTGCGGGGTTGGAAACGAATGCCGGATCAGAGCCGCGCACGAAGTAAGCGGTTGCCGCGGCAAACCGCAACTCCCGGACCGCCGTGCCGCGGCGACGCTACTTCGGACGTGCGAGGGGCAACCGCTTACTGTCGTGCGCGGCTCTGATTGCGAGCTTCGGTAGTTGGACGAAATGGGTCGAGTCATGGGGGTCATACCTCGATGTCCACGATGCTTTTCATGCAGCAGTAGCCGATGATTTGGGAGACGACGGCGGCCAGGAGCAGCAGGCGGCCGATCGGCTCCGCAGTCATCGTCGCGAAATAGGCCGGCGAAAGCAGATTCATGACGATAATCACGGCGATCGGCAGGAGGCTGAGGACGGTCGCGGTGAGACGCCCCTGGGCGCTGGCGGCTTTCACCTGGCCTTTGAGGCGGAGGCGCTCGCGGACGGAGCGGCTCAGTTTCATGAGGATCTCGCCGAGATTGCCACCGGTCTCGCGGTGCAGCAGGACGGCGGCGACGAAGAACCGTACTTCCAGGATGGGGACACGCTGAACGAGTCCTCGGAGGGCGGCTTCGAGCGAGGCGCCGAGGGCCTGTTCGCGGGCGACGCGCTGGATCTCGGAACGCACCGGCTCGTGGGTCTCGGGGATCAGCATTTCGAGGCTGATGGAGAGCGCATTGCCCGTCCGGACCGACCGCGCAAGAAAGTCCAGCGCGTCGGGGAGCTGTTCCTCGAAGGCGATGATGAACTTGCGGGCGGCCCGGCGAAGGTACCAGAACGGGAGGATCGCGCCGGCCAGTGCGCCGAACGGGATGGCGACGAAGCCCAGGGTGTTGCGGAGCGCGGCGCCGATCAGCAATCCGGCAAGGGACATCAGGACGATGGCGGCGGCCAGGCGTCCCGGCTTGCGCAGGGCGGCGTCACGCGCGGCGCCGCGTAGGGCGCCCATCGAGGGGAGACGGTCGACGAGGCGTTCGATGGGCGTGGCGGCGCGCGGGGCTGTCTCGACCACGACACGGCTGGTGACGACAGGCTCGGCGGGGTCGATGCGGGCGAGCGCGGTCTTGAGCTTATCGCGCTCGGCGCGGTCGATCACACGGAGCGTGAGCATCGCGGGGAAAGCGATCGCTACGAAGAACGATAGGAACAACGCCAACCAGATGAGCATCGTGGACTCCTAGCGAATCTCCAGAGTGGTTTGGAAAATGGACGCCGGGAGCTGGAAGCCGGCGGTGCGCAGGGCCTCGTCGCAGACAGGCCGGATTCCTGCCCCGCCGAAACGACCGATGACCCGGCCGGACGGGGTGACGCCCTCCTTTTCGAAGGTGAAGATGTCCTGGCTGGTGATGGAGCCCGACTCCATACCGACACATTCGGTGATGTGGGTGACACGGCGCGAGCCGTCGCTCATGCGCGAGATGTGGATCAGCAGGTCGACGGCGGAGGAGATCTGCTGGCGAATCGACTGGATGCTCATGCTGGAATTCGCCATGCCCATCATGACTTCGAGGCGGGAGAGGCCGTCGCGCGGGCTGTTGGCGTGGATCGTGGTGAGCGAGCCATCGTGGCCGGTATTCATGGCCTGCATCATGTCGAGGGCCTCCTCCCCGCGGACCTCGCCGACGACAATGCGGTCGGGGCGCATGCGGAGAGCATTGATCACGAGATCGCGGATGCGGATGACGCCGGCGCCTTCGACGTTGGCGGGGCGAGTCTCCATGCGCGCGATATGACGTTGGCGGAGCTGGAGCTCGGCGGCGTCCTCGATGGTGACGATGCGCTCGCCGTCGGGAATGAAGGACGAGAGGACGTTGAGGAGCGTCGTTTTGCCGGCGCCGGTGCCGCCGCTGACGACAATATTGAGACGGGCGGCGACGGCGGCGCGGAGGAAGTCGCGCATGCCTTCGGTCCAGGTGAGATTGCGGATGAGAGCGTCGTCCGTGAGGGTGTCGCGGCCGAAGCGGCGGATCGACAGGATGGGACCATCGACGGCGACGGGCGGGATCACGGCGTTGACGCGCGAGCCATCGGCGAGACGGGCGTCGACCATCGGGCAGGACTCGTCGATGCGGCGCCCAATGGTGCTGACAATCTTTTCGATGATGCGGAGAAGGTGCTGGTTATCGCGGAACTCGACGGGCGTGTCGTAGAGCCGGCCGTGGCGCTCGACGTAGACCATTTTCGGCGTGGTGACGAGGATGTCGGAGATGGTCGGGTCCTGGAGCAGGGGCTCGAGGGGTCCGAGGCCGAAGACCTCGTGCAGGACTTCGTCGACGATCCGGCGCTGTTCGAGGAAGTTGAGGGGCACGGGCTCCTGTTCGAGGAGGCGGACGAGAGCGGCGCGGATCTCGGCGCGCTGGCGGTCGTCGGGTAGGGCGACGAGCGATTCGAGGTTGCCGCAGCGGAGAAGCTTGCGGTGGAGCTCGAACTTGAGGTTCTGATACTCGGGCGTCGGCGGTTGGGACGTCGGGGTCTGGGCCGAATCCAGCCAATTCATCGTAGTTGCTGCCATGGGCGCTCCTTGCGTTTAACGGGCGACCGCTCCCTCGCGGTCGCGAATCGGGTTGAAGAACGACAGCTTGCGGGTCTTCTTCGGCTCGGGAGGGGAGATCCCGGCGAGTTTGGATGTCATGGCGGCGACGGCGGCGCCGAGGGCCGAGTCGAGCTGCACGGGGCGAACCTCGACGGCATCGCGGGGCTGCGCATCGAGATCTTGCGGGATGGCGCCCAAGACGGGGTAGTCCATAAGACGCTCGATCTCGGCGATCGGGAAAGCGGGACGGCGCGGCACGAGGTTGACGGCCAGGCGCAGGCGATTGGGTCCGCAGTTGGCGCGGTCGACCGCCCGCATCAGGTGGCGCGTCATGCGGAGCGCGGCGGGGTCGCCGGTGGTGACGAGGACGAGCTGATCGAGGGATTCGAGGAGTCCGAAGAGGGCCGGCGTGAGGCCGCGGCCGAAGTCGACGACGGTGAAGTCGTACTGCGAACGCCAGAAGCGGAGGAGGGTCTGGAAGGCGCGAGTCTGGTGGGAGAACTCGACGGGGTCGGGAACGCCGGCGATGAGGTCGACTCCATCGAGCGTGCGGGTGGCGAGCGCCTTCCAGAGAGTGAGGTCGAGGCGGTGGAGGTTCTCCAGCGCGTCGGCGACGGTGTAGCGGGGGTTGGCGTTGAGGTACAGAGCGGCGAGGCCGGCGGAGAGATCGAGATCGGCGACGAGGACGCGGCGGGATGCCGCGCGATGTAGATGGACAGCGGCGTGGCACGCTAGGGTCGTGGCGCCGCAGCCGCCTTTGGCGGAGACGAAGCCGACGATGGCGCCGCCGGGCCGCGCGGATTCGCGAGCGGCGGTGCACTCAGCGAATACGCGGCCCAGGGCGGCGGTAAACTCGTCGGCGAATGGCGGGTAGAGATACTCGGAGGCTCCGGCGCGCATGGAGCCGAGGATGCTTTCCGGCTCGGCGGCGTCGTTGACGGCGATGACGCGCGGCGCGTCTGGCATGGCGCGGAGGACGCGAATGGCCTCGGCGTAATCGACGGGCAGGCCGGGGATGCCGAGCAGGAGAAGCTCGGGACGGGCGCGAGCGATCTCGGAGGCCAGTTCGCCGGCGTCGCGAAACTCGGAGAGGTCGCCGAGGAGGCGGACGGGGGCTCCGGTCAGCGCGTGATAGACGGCGTCGCGCAGCCGCGGGTCGGCAATCGCGATCGCGAGGGAGACGTGCGACTCGGTCACGTTACTTCCTCCCTCCCGGTGCGGGTGCGGGCGCGGCCGGCGGCGCGAGGAGCTCCTCGAGCGGGATCGATTCACGCGTGCGGACGGCGGCAGTGGCGGGAGGGTTCGATGGGATGGCGGGGTCGCCACCCTTGAGGAAAGTCCCGGGCATCGTGATGGAGGGCGCGGCAGTACCGGCCGGTATCGGCTGGACCAGCTCGGGCGTGACGACGACGAGCAACTCGCCCTTGCTGCGCGAGACGGCGCGTGATTGGAAGAGGCGGCCGAAGAACGGGATGTTGCCGAGGCCGGGGATTTTGCTGAGGCCGTCGGTGACGCGGTTGTCGAGGAGGCCTGCGATAGCGAAGCTCTGGTTGTTCTCCAGCTCGATCTCGGTCTGGATTTTGCGAACGCTGAGGCTCGGGACCGTGAAGCCCTGGTAGGTAAGGCCGTTCGCGTAGTCGAGCGAGCTGACCTCGGGCGAGACCTGGAGGTGGATGGCGCCGCGCGGCGTGATGGTCGGGATGAAGTTGATCTTGATGCCGAACTGCCGGAACTGGATCGTGACGGTCGTGTAACCCGTGCTGCCCTGAACGACCGGGTAGGGGAACTCGCCGCCGGCGAGGAAGCTGGCCTCCTTGCCGTCGAACGCCAGGAGGTTGGGCTCGGCGAGGATCTGAAGAAGGTTGCGGCTCTGGAGCGCCTTGATGGTCGCGCCGAGGTTGAGGTCGGGGCGGAAGAGAAAGACATTCAGGGCGTCCGAAATGGTGAAGCCGGCCTGGCGTCCGTTGACGTTTTGCGGCGTGGGCGGGGAGAACTGGCCGGTCGTCACGGAGCCGGGGGTGTTGCCGGCGCCGGTCGAGAAGAAGTTGGCGCCGAGCTCGGTGGACGCGACGCGGTCGACGTCGGCAAAGCGGACCTTGAGGAGCACTTGAGACGGGGCGGGTCCAACGGCGACGCGGAGCAGGTTCACGATCTTGCCGAGGTTGCCGGCGATGGCGGAGGCGCGCTCGGCCTGACTGACGTCGGCGACGGTGCCCCGGAGGAACACCAGGTTGTCCTGGACGTCCAGGCTGACGGTGTTGCCGAGCTCGCGCTGGAGCTCGGAGCGAATGCTGTCGAAGCGCTCGGGCGAGGGGACGACGCGAACGTCGTACTCCTGACGGGCGGCGGACTTCGGCCAGACGAGAAGCGTCGTGTTCCCGGCAGCCTTGGCGTGGACGAGGACTTCGGTCGGCGAGACCGCGAGGGCTTCGAGGACGTCACCGGAACCGACGGCGACGCGCTCGACGCCGCCCGCGACCTCAATGACGCGGGACTTGCCCGCTGTGAGCTCGAGGCGAGCCTGGGTTTGCGCCTGCGCGAAGGCGAGAGCGGTGAAGGCGATCAGCAGCCGGATCACTTGGATACCTCCACGAGCTGTTCGGAGGTGGTGTGGCCGACCACGACGGAGTCCTTTTTGACCCCGGTGATGACGTCGACAGTTACGGGAACGCTGACGGTCTCATGCTTCGGAGGAGCAGGCGCGGCGGCGCGGACCGGCGCGGGTCTCGGAGAGGCGGCGCGTGGAGCAGGCGTCGGCGCGGGACGCGGCGTCTCCATCCCGAGCAGCCGGCCATTCGAGATCCCGGCGGTCTGGACGACGGCGGTGTCGGTGGGGTTGCGGAGGACGAGCTGCACCTTCGTCTGGCCGGCGGCGAGGCTGAGGGCCTCCGCCTGGTCGGGCGTGACGAGCAGGTTGACGACCTGGACCGGCGACGGGCGGCCCTGCTGGTCGCGCTCCAGGTTCTGGCCGGCGGAGAGAACGTCGATATTCTGGAGAATAGTGCGGGTGACGGTGCTCGACTGGCCGGGCAGGGCGCCGGTCGCGAGGACGTCGACGCGCATCCCGGGCAGGACGAACCCGGAGACGCCGACGACCTCGTCGACGCGCACGGCGACGGCTCGCATCCCGGCCGGGATAATGGCGGCGAGGCCGGCTCCCGCGCCTTTGGCCGCGATGCGGCTGTCGAGGAACGGCTCACCTTTATATACGTTGGCGACGAGGCCGCGGCCGACGAGCTCGTCCTTGGAGGCGATCCAATGGGAGCTGACGGGTCCCGGCCATTCGACGAGTTCGATGTCGAAGCTTTGGACGAGGGCGCCGACGTTCAGGTCGCGCGCGGCGACCGCGACCAACTGCCGGGAAGGCCCGGGTCCGGCGGAGCGGGCGGCGATGGCGCGGTAGGCGAGAGTGCTGGCAACGAGAGCGGTAACGATCGCGAAACCCAGAACGGACAGTAAGCGGCGGCGCATTTTTCGACAATCTCCTAACTGGCTAATCGATTCGTAATTACATCCCAGATATTCCCGATGGTCGTACTGAGCTGCTGGAGTGACGCGATCGCGACGACGGCGACGAGCGCTACGAGCAGCGCGTACTCGACCAGGTCCTGGCCTTCTTCCCGAATGCAGAATTGACGCATGGCGGTGGTTGGGCGGGGCAGACCTCGGGCCTGCCCCGTAATGAGGCGGCCTACTTTACGTTGGCTGCGATTTTGCCGTTAACGGAGCCGAAGCCGGCGCTCAGATTGGTTCCGAACGTCGTGATGGCGGCGAGAACGACCATGGCGACGAGAGCGACGACCAGACCGTACTCGACGAGATCCTGGCCCTGTTCTTCCACGAAAAAGCGTTTGATGTTTTCCATATGTGTGTCTCCTTTTGAGAATTCAAGCGGACTGATTACGGGAGCGACCGTCCTCCGGTCGCGGTTCTTGGCGCTATGAAGTTCATGGAGGCGACGTCGAGAGCGACCTGCACGACGTCACCCAGCAACTGCGCGGACCGCACAGTTGCGACGCATTCGAGGTAGCGCGGAGAACGACCGTCGGCGACGGGCAGTTCAATATCGATGACCAGGGCCAGCCCCGGACGCAGCGACTGGGCCGGAGGTCCCGGCGGCAGGCGCACGAGGAGGAGGTCCCGCGTCAGTTCTTCCGTGATGCCCTGGGCCTTGGCCTCCATGGAGGCGGGCGACCGCAGGATGCAGGGAAGTGCGACGCGGGCTGTAATCGGCTCGTTCATCCGCAATTCGAATTTACGAGAAATTCTCAAAAATCGAAATACCACACTTAGTTGGGAGTTAAAGCCAACATAAGTTCGAGAAATTGTGCGCACCAGTAGCGATTGCCAAAGCGGACCGCGTGTATATCTGGAATGGTGCTGCTCGGAAGGGCGCTCGGGCGGGACCCCGGGTGTTTGACCGAGGGGGCCGGCTCGGGTGCGCGCGATCGTACGACGTTCGTAGGCGTTTGGCGGTTAACGGACCTCGTAAGCGTATTTCCGGAACCTGAGTTGCAATACAAGCGCCGTATTTGGAATAAATTACAAGCTCTTCAACCGTTGGATCCGCCCAAAAGGAAACAATGGAGGCAAAGGGAATGGGGCCGAACACACCGGCGGCGGGGAACCGCATCCGGATTATGGTGGCGACCGAAGAGCCGCTGCTCGCGCTGGGGGCGACTTGTCTGCTAGCGTCCGCGGGCGATTTCGCGGTGACGAAGAATCCAGCTACTTATACGGAAGTAATTCCGTTATTGGAAGAGGAGCAGCCAGACTTATTGGTTCTGGACCTTGCTCCGGAGATCACGCCGGCGTTATTCGCCGTCGTGCGAAGGTCCGCGCCTGCCTGCCGCATCATTTTGTGGGCGCGTTCGCTCACCGATGAGCTCGCCTTTCAGGCGGCCCAGTGCGGCGTGAGCGGCTTTGTGCGGAGGACCGCGTCGAACGATCAATTCCTGGAGAAGCTGCGCCGAATCGCACAGGGAGTGAGCGATATGGAGCGGCCGGCGCCGGCCCGCGGCGCGAAGGTGCCGCTGACGCCGCGCGAGAGCCAGATCGTGGGACTGCTGGCGCAGGGCCTGAAAAACAAAGAGATCGCGACGTGTTTGGCGCTGAGCGAGGGGACGGTTAAAAGTTACCTGGTCCACTTGTTCAAGAAGATCGGCGCGCGCGATCGGTTCGAGCTGGCGCTGCTCGGGCTCAAAAACACGTACTGCGGCGAAGCGTTCTGGGACGGACAGCGCAGCTTCGTCAGCGAGCCGGAGGAAGAGCGGGCGCGGCCGGTCCTGCGCAGCCTGGTGCTGGTGGAGCCGGCGCGGCGGCGCGGCTATCCGGAGCATGTGCAGAGGGCCGCGGGAGGCGAGGTATGAGGCGGCGGGAGCGCGGCTCCCAATTTGTGGAGGCCGGTCTCTCGTTCGTTCCTTTCTTCGCGCTCCTGCTGCTCGCTGCCGACACTGGGTATGGGGTGTGGGTCAAAGCTACACTCCAACACGCGGTCCGTGAGGGTGTGCGGTACGGAGTTACCGGTCAAACGTCCGGGGGGCTGGGACAGGGCGCGTCGATCGCCGCGGTAGTGCAGAACCAGGCGATGGGATTGTTGAGCTCCCAGCCCGGGACGATCTCGGTGCGGTATTACGACCCGGCGAGCTTGACGGAAACCAACAGCAACGCCGACGGCAACGTCCTCGAAGTCTCGGTGGAGAACTACCAGTTGACGCCGCTGGCGCCGTTGTTACGGTCGAGCACCCCGGCGGCGATCACGGTCCGGGCCGCAGACATCGTCGAGCCTCCGCCGGGGGGAGCGGCGCCCCAGCCATGAAACGGAATGGCAGGCGCGGCAGCACGATGCTGGAGTTCGTTCTGGCGGGAATCTTCGTGCTGGTTCCGCTGACGCTCGGGGCGACCACGGTCGGCATGACGCTGGCCCGGTCGATCCACGTCTTCGAGTTCAACCGCAACGCTGGGCGGCTGTTTTCGCGCGGCGTCGATTTTTCGCAGCCGTCGAACCGGGCTCTGTTACTGCGGCTGGCGAACGGCTTGAACATCGCCGACCAGGGCGGCGACGGCGTCGTGATCCTGACGGGAGTCCTATGTACACCGACTGGGCAGGCCGTCGCCACACGGCGGTACGTGATCGGCAACGCCTCGCTACGATCGAGCTCGTATGCCAACCCGACCAAAATTGATGAAAACGGGACGGTGGATTACGAGCACGATGGCGGCGCGAATCTCAATTCGCTCCTGACCGCGCTGCCAATGTCGCCCGGGGAAACGGCGTACCTGGTGGAGACTTATTACTCGTCCGCCGAGTACGATTGGGCCGGATTCCTGCAGGGCAAGGGTATCTACACCATGGGCGTGTTCTGAGTGTGGGGCGGGCAATCTTGCCCGCAGCCGGCTTTCAGCCGGCGGGACCCGCTGGAAAGCGGGTCCGCGGCCAAAATTGGCCGCCCCACAAAGCACACACTGAGAGGTTCACAATTATGACTCGAAGGTCATCGCGGCGCGGGATGGCTTTGGTGATGGTCGCGCTGAGTTCGATCGTTCTAGTTCCCGTCATTGGACTGGCTATCGATGGCGCGACCCTTTACGTCTTGCGGACGCGGCTGTCGCAGGCGGCGGACGCGGCGGCTTTGGCGGCGGCGCGGAATCTCGGTTCGTCCGATCTGGCGGTCGAGACTCCTTTGGCACAGGCAACCGCGGCCCGGTATTTTCACGCGAACTTTCCGGCGGGATATTGGGCGACTTCGAACGCGGCCGTAGCGGCCGTCGTGAACGAGGATCCACTGACGCACCAGCGGTCGGTGAGCGTAACCGCCGGCGTGGACGCTCCGCTGATCTTCATGAAGATCCTCAATCGCTCGACCGCGCATGTCTTCTCGGCGCCGACCGCGTGGCGGCCGCCGGCCGGATGCATTTATGTGCTCGACCCCAAGTCGCCGGACGCGATGCGGGTGGCCGGAAATCCGCAGATCACCGCCAAGTGTCCCGTCATTGTGGACTCGGCGTCCGACCACGGTTTGCGGATTATGGGCAATGCGGAGTTGGACGCGACGGAGATCCGGGTAGTGGGCGACTACAAACTGGACGGCGGCGGGATCGCGAATCCGCTGCCGATTCCGCACTCCGCTCCGCAGCCGGACCCGCTCGCGTATGTGCCGGCCCCTGCGGTAGGCCCTTGCGACGTGGACCACTTCCAGAGCCACAAGGACGACGTCGAAACCCTTTCCCCGGGGGTGTATTGCAACGGCATCGAAGCGCACGGCGGCATGCTAACCCTGAATCCGGGAACGTACGTGCTGCTGGGCGGGGGGCTCAAAGTCGATGCCCAGACCACGATCATCGGCAACGGTGTCACCCTCTACCTGGCGCAGGACGCTACCTACAATTACGAAGGCGTGGAGATCGCCGGCGGCGCCGTAGTGCAACTGAGCGCGCCGACGACAGGTCCGCTAGCGGGCATTGTGATCTTCCAGGACCGGTCGGTGCATGAAAAGAAGGCCAGCCGGATCGACGGCGGCGCGGACACCATCTTCAACGGCGCGGTCTACTTTCCGACGACCGAGTTGAGCTATCGCGGCGGCGCCACGCTGGGCTACACGATCATCGTCGCATGGCAGTTGCAATTGAACGGCGGCGCGAACCTCTATAGCGACTACTCGTCGCTGCCGGGCGGATCGCCGGTGCGGGCGAGCGCGGCGTTGAGCAAGTAAAATAGCCGTGACGTGCGCATCCTCCCGGCGAGCGACCGCTCGCTCCTGATTTCGTTCGGCGACGACATCTCCGAAGAGAACCATCGGAGCGTGGCGCGGCTGACGCACGCTCTGGAAGGGGCGCGCGGGGTCCTCAATCTGCATCCGGCATTCGCCTCGGTGCTGGTGGATTTCGACCCGCGCCTGCGGACCCACGACGAGATCGAGGCGCTGGCGCAGGAGCGCTTTGCAGCGGCCGGCGAGCGGGAGTTCGAGGTCCGGCACGTCGAGATCCCGGTGCGGTACGGGGGCGAGGACGGTCCCGATCTGGAGGACGTCGCCCGGCATACGGGCTTCGCGGCGGAGCGCGTCGTGGAACTGTTCGCGGCGGCGGAGTACGTGGTGTATTTCGTCGGATTCGCGACGTGTTTTCCCTATCTCGGCGGACTGCCGCCGGAGCTCGCGACCCCGCGGCTGTCTGCGCCGCGAAAGACCGTACCAGCGGGGAGCGTCGCGATCGGCGGGGCGCAGGCGGGCGTGTATCCGCTGCCGTCGCCGGCCGGTTGGCGGCTGATCGGCCGCACGCCTCTGCGATTGTTCGACCCGGCGGGCGCGCCGCCGCCGCTGCTGCGAATGGGCGACCGGGTTCGGTTCGTGCCCCTATGAACATCCGCGTAGTCTCGCCGGGGATGCAGACGACGGTCCAGGATCTGGGACGGTTCGGCTGGGCGCACTTTGGCGTGTCGGCGTCGGGTGCGGCGGACCCTCTGGCGCTGCGGGCGGCGAATCTGCTGGTCGGGAATGCCGAGAATGCGGCGGCGCTCGAGATGACGCTGATCGGCGCGGCGCTGGAGTTCCAAGAAGCCGCAACGGTCGCGGTAACGGGGTCCGATTTCGGGGCGGGACTGCCGTTATGGACCGCGGTCGAGGTCGCAGCCGGGCAGACAGTGCGATTCGGACCGACGCAGGGCGGCGCGCGAGCGTACCTGGCAGTGCGCGGCGGCCTCGCGGTCCCAAGGGTGATGGGGAGCGCGTCGACCCACGTCATGACCGGAGTTGGCGGACGTCCGCTGCGGGCGGGGGACGTGCTCGCGATCGGCGATGGCGCGGTGCGGCGTCCGCGGACAGGATCGGCGCCGCCGTTCGGGGGCACGGGACCCCTACGGGCGACGGCGGGTCCACAGGCGGACCGGTTCCATGGCGAGTTGTACGAAGGGCCGTACACGGTCAGCGAGGAATCGAACCGGATGGGGCTGCGGCTGCGCGGCGCGCCGATCCCGAGCCCGGCGGGCGGCATGCTGACCGAGGGCGTGCCGCTGGGGGCGGTGCAGGTCCCGCCGGACGGACAGCCGATCGTCCTCTTCGTCGAGCATCAGACCACAGGCGGGTATCCCAAGCCGGCCAACGTGATCTCGGCGGACTTCTGGCGGCTCGGACAGTTGCGGCCGCGCGACACCGTGACGTTCGAGAAGGTCGAGATGGGGCAGGCGATCGAGTTGCTACGGGAGCAGGAACAGTGGCTCTACCGCCTGGGTCGCGCCGTATAATCGGGGCAAATGATCGACCTGAATTGCGACATGGGCGAGCTTGAGGACGCGGCGCACGAGGCGGCGTTGATGGAGCACATCACGTCGGCGAACATCGCGTGCGGCGGGCACGCCGGCGACGACGCGACGATGGAGCGGACCGCGCGGCTGGCGCTGGAGCGCGGAGTGCGGATCGGCGCGCATCCCGGGTATCCCGACCGCGAGAACTTCGGGCGGATCGAGATGGCCATGCCCGCGGCAGAGATCGAACGGACCGTCAGGGAGCAGATCTGTCGGCTGGAGGCGATCGTGGAGCGGCTCGGGGGCGTGGTGGCGTATGTGAAGCCGCACGGGGCGCTGTACAACGTCGCGGTGCGGAATGCGGAGGTGGCGCGCGCGATCGGGGCAGCCGTGGCGGGCTGGAAGGCGTCCGCGCCGGTGTTCGGACTGGCCGGGTCGCCGATGCTCGAGGTGTGGCGCGGGATGGGACTGACGCCGGCCGGCGAGGCCTTCGCTGATCGGGCGTACGAGCCGGATGGGACGCTGCGGAATCGGAAGCTCCCGGGCGCGCTGATCACCGACCCCGCCGCGGCGGCGGCGCAGGCGGTCCGCCTGTCGCGAACGGCGGAGACGATCTGCGTCCATGGCGATACGCCGGGGTCGGTAGAGATACTGCGGGCGTGCCGCGAGGCGTTGCGCGAGGCGTCATAGGACTTTCGTAGTTTGCGCGGTGCTGCGCCGTGGCGGATAATGCTTTTTACAGCCAAGAAGGACCGTTTCGGGGTAGTCGGCAATGGTGTGTCCAAACTGCGGCGCGCGCAATCCGGAGGAGTCAGCCAACTGCAGCGCGTGTGGGCGCGGACTCCACGGGGCCGACGATTCGCAGACGGTTTACCTCGAAACCAGCCAGGTGGCAGCCGCCTCCGGCCCGGGCGCGATGACTTGGGGATCGCTGCCCTCCGCTGCGATCGCGTTACCCTCCGCTTTACCGGCAGGGACCACCTTCGGGCGGTACCGCCTCGAATCTCTCCTCGGCGAAGGCGGGATGGGGGCGGTCTACCGGGCCCTCGACACCGAACTCAACCGCACCGTCGCGCTGAAACTGGTCCGGCCGGAGCTGGCCACCAATCCGCAGACGATGCAGCGCTTCAAGCAGGAACTGCTGCTCGCGAGCAAGATCTCGCACAAGAACATCCTCCGCATTCACGACCTCGGGGACGCCAACGGCATCAAGTTCATCACGATGGCGTTCGTCGAGGGGACGGACTTGGCGGGACTGCTCAACCGCGAGGGCCGGCTGCCGCTCGACCGCGCGCTGCGACTGGCGCGGCAATTGGCCGCGGCCCTGGAAGCGGCCCACGGCGAAGGAGTCGTGCACCGCGACCTCAAGCCGCAGAACATCCTGATCGACGCCAACGAGAATCTGTACGTCTCCGACTTCGGCCTGGCGAAATCGCTGGAGGCCGAAGTCAGTATGGGCACGCGGACCGGCCAGATTCTCGGCACGCCGCGGTACATGTCGCCGGAGCAAGTCGAGGCGCGGGAGATCGACCATCGCGCCGATCTTTACTCCTACGGGCTGATCGTTTACGAGATGCTGACCGGCGAGCTGCCCTTCCGCGGCGATTCGGCGATGCAGTTGATGTACCAGCGAGTGTCGGAGCCGCCCAAAGATCCAAGGACGGTCGTGCCCGACCTGCCGGACTGGGTCGCGAACCTGGTGCTGCGGTGTCTGGCGAAGGACCCGGTGGCGCGGTACCAGAGCGCGGCCGAGATTCTGCGCGACCTGGACGCCATGCAAGCCGTCGCGCCCAAGCGGGATGCGGGCAACCAGACGATCAGCATCCAGATTCCGAAGCCGTCGAAACGGTCGTGGATGGCGATTGTGTCCACGTTCGCGGCGCTGGTGACGATTGTGTCGGCGGTGCCTAGGGCGCGGCAAGCAGTCGTTGGGATGTTCTCCACGAAGGCCCCGGCGATTCGCTACCGCATCGCCGTGCTGCCGCTGAATTTCGAGGGCGCGCCGGATCTGAAGTACATCGCGGACGGCATTCAGGACGCGCTGACGGCGAAGCTAGCCGGACTGCGCAACGTCTACGTGGCGGACCGCGCCTCGCTGACACCGTCGCTGCTCAAGGACGAGGCGAAGCTGGCGAAGGCGCTCGGCGTCAACGTGCTGATCACCGGAACGCTGCAGCGATCGCCGGATCGGCTGTCGGTCAGTCTGCGGGCGATGGATCTCACCAAGAACGAAGCGCTCCTGACCAAGGCGTTCCCGGGCGTGAAACAGGACCCGCTCTCGCTCGAGGACACGATCTTCAACGAGCTGGCGCGCGCGATGGCGATCCGGCAGTCGCAGGAAGAGAAGCAGCGGACGACCGCTCGGCCGACGCAGGACGTGACCGCGTATGATTTGTACCTCAAGGGCACGAACCTGATCCGCGGGAAGCGCAACGCCACCCGGGCCCAGGAGGCTTACGACCTGTTCGAGCAGGCCACCAAACTCGACCCCGGCTTCGCGCTGGCGTTCAGCGGAATGGCGGATGCCTGCATTCTGCAGTACGACGCGACGAAGGATTCGAAGTGGCCGCAGTTGGCGCTCGGCGCGGCACAGCAGGCGCAGACGCTCAACGACAGCCAGGCGCAGGTCCACAACTCGTTGGGAGAGGTCTATTCGAAGATGGGGCGGACCGAGGAAGCGATTGCCGAGCTCAAGCGCGCGCTCGAATTGCAGCCCAACTCAGACGAAGCGATGCGGCGCCTCGGAACGGCCTACCGGAATGCCGGGCAGCACGAACTGGCAGCGAAAACGTACCAGCAGGCGGTCGACACCAACCCCTACTACTGGAACAACTACAATCTGCTGGCGAACGAGTACCAGAAGACGGGACAGGCGCAGCGGGCGATCGAGGTGTATCGCCAGGTGGTGACGCGCAACCCGCAGGAGGCGCGCGGCTGGGGCAATATGGGCGCGGCGTATTACGATCTCGGCAATTCGGCGGAGGCGATCCGGAACTTCGAGACGGCGATTGCGATCGATCCGACCTACGAGTATCAGCTCGGAGTGGCGTACTTCTACGAAGGCCGGTATCCGGAGGCCGAGAAGATGTTCTCCGCCGTCGTGAAGCGGACTCCCGACGACGCAGCGGCGCAGGCGGCGCTCGGCGACGCGTACCGCTGGTCGAACCAGCCGGAGAAGGCGTCGGCGACGTACGAGAAGGCGATCGGGCTGGCGATCGACAACTTGCGAACGAATCCGAAAGACAAGGACGCGCTCGACATTCTGGCGCTATGCTACGCCAAGAAGGGCGAGTCGCAGAAGGCGCAGAACGCGATCCGCCAGGCGCGGCAGATCGACCCCAAATTGCATGGGCTGCTGTACGACGAAGCGGTGGTCCAGACGCTGGCTGGCCATCTCCCGGAAGCGATGGCGAGTTTGAAGCAGGCGCTGGCCGCGGGACACTCGAGCCACGAAGCGCAGGCCGACCCCGAGTTGAAGCCACTGCACGAATTGCCCGAATTCGCCTCGGTGATTTCACCCAGAAGATAGCGGGTATTGTCCTAGTACCGACTTCCCACGACCTGTTACCATATATTCTCCAAAACAATTGACGGGTCTTCCCGGTGCGTGAAGAATTGGGAAAGCACAGCGATCCGAGGGCTCATTTGACCAAAGGTTTCACCAGATTCGGGAAGTTGGCGGTGGTATTGGCGCTGATGGTGGGAGCGTCAGGCATGGCTCGCGCGAACGGAATCATCGACCCCGTGATGCGGGTCCTGGATGACGATTTCAGCAACGCGATCCTGCAAGGCACGACGTTCTTTCCGAATGGAACCGGCGGCGGCGTGTTCGGCTTCTTCAATCCGACGAATACCAACATCACGGAAATCGCTTTCCAGGCGACGATTCTGCCGGGGCTGGATCAGTCGACGATCAGCAGCGCGTTCGCCTGCAACCAGGGGAATTTCAATCCGTTCTTCCAGTTCTGCTCGGTGAGTTATCTGCCGTCGACCGGCACGTTGCAGATTGCGTTCTGGGGGACGAATCCCGTGACGAACCCGTCGGGGCTGCAGCAGGGCGTCCCGACCCTGCCTTCGGGGTGTCTCTTGACGCCCGACGCAGTGGGTTGCACGACGCAGGGACACTTCGCCATCAGCCTGGCGGACACGTTCGACATCAACGCCTCGGATCAGAGCGGCGGCTGGTCGTCGACCAAGAACCCGCTCCTGTTCGCTGTGAATCAGCCGACTTTCGTCACGACGGAGATCGGGACGGTGTTCGGAGCGGTGCCGACGACTCTTACGCCCGAGCCGGCGACCGTCGGGATCGCCGGCGGCGGACTGGCACTGTTGGTGTGGCTCAGCGCGCGGCGGCGTCGACGCGGCGCAAGTCCAGATCCTGAAAGTCGAAGCTGAAATCGGTCAGCGGTGACACCGGCTTGATCCTGACGCCTTCGATGGCGCCATCCGCTCCCAAAGAAAACGTCACGTAGGCGTCCGCGCCGAGCGTGCGATCGCGCCACCGGGCGATGAATGTGTCGTACTGCCAATGCTCCAGGTCGCCCGCTAGCTGCTTGGTGTGGCTGAACTGGATCGCGAGCTTACCGTTGCGCTCCTCAATGACGACGTCGCCGTACCAGGAATCGCGGTAATGGCCGGCGTAGCGGGCGAGCGGCAGCGACGGCCGGGAGGCGGTGTTCCTGGTCCCGGCGGCGCGGTGTTCCTCGGCGGCACCTTCCGCGGCTTCGAGACGGGCGAGCTCGCGGTAGGTGGAGACCCAATCGGTGGGCGGCGCCCCCAGGTAATGGTCGACGACCGTCCGGGCGATGGCGGAGTGGGCGCCGTCTTCCTCCTGGTTGGTGAGGACCACGACTCCCAGGTTGAGGTCGGGTATCAGGGTGGTGCGCGACACGTAGCCCGCCAGCACGCCCGTGTGATAGACCATCTTGTGTCCGCGATAATCGCGGAGCATCCAGCCGAGCCCGTAGGCGTTGAACTGCGGCTGCGTGGCTTGCAGTGCCTCCGGCGCGCCCTTCGGCAGATCGTTGATCGGCAGGATCGTCTGAGGGGACCACATTTCCTTCGATTGCCTGCCGGTGAACAGCTTCCCACCGCGGTCCAACTGCAGGAGCATCCACTTGGCGAGGTCTTCGACGCAGGAGTTGATCGACCCGGCGGGCGCGTTGTTGTCGTGATCGGTCTGCGGAAGCGCGACCAGGCGGCCGTCGGCGCGCGCGTGCGGCGCAGCGGCGTCGGCCGAGGAAGCGAGCAGGGGCGTGCTGGCGTTGGTGTGGGCCATGCCGAGCGGGTCGAAGATTCGCTCCTGGACGAACTGTTCCCATGTCTTCCCCGTGATCAGCGGGATCATCTGGCCCGCGACCAGGTACAGGAGGTTGTCGTAGGCGTAGTGGCTGCGAAAGCTCGAGGCTGGTTTCAGGAAGCGGATGCGCGCGAGGATCTGGTCGCGGGTGAAGTCGGTGGCCGGCCAGAACATGAGGTCGCCGGCGCCGAGTCCAAGACCGCTCCGATGCGTGAGGAGGTCGCGGACGGTCATCTCGCGGGTCACGTAGGGGTCCCACATCTGGAAAGCGGGCATGTGGTCGATCACGCGATCGTCCCAGCGGAGCTTGCCCTCGTCGACGAGCATGGCGAGGGCGGCAACGGTGAACGCTTTGGTGTTCGAAGCAATGCGGAAGAGGGAGCGCGGCGTAACGGGAGCGGGCTCGCCGAGTTTCCGGACACCGTAGCCTTTCGACAGGACGACGCGGCCGTCCTTGACGATGGCGACGGCAATGCCGGGGACCTCGAACGCTTGGCGGGCGCGCTCGACGACGGCGTCCACGTCCTGGGCGGAGGCGGTGACGGCCAACAACAGCGCGGCGCTGCTAATCGTGAAGAAGCTGCGCATAAACCTCTCTCTTGGATAGACCGCGGCGCCGGGCGACCTGCTTGATCGCGTCCATGCGGGGAGTCCCTTCACGCACGAGAGCGTCGACGGCCTCGGGCAGAGGCGTGTCGTCGGGCGGCGGGGCGGTGGCCTTGCCGATCAGGAGCGTGATCTCGCCCTTGACCGAATCGCGGCCGGCAAGCTCGGCGCGGATCTCGGCGGCGGTGCCTCGCAGGAATTCCTCGTGGAGTTTGGTGAGCTCGCGCGCGACGACGACGGGCCGGTCGCCGAGCACCTGCTCGACAGCTTCCAGCGCTTCGAGAATGCGGTGCGGCGCTTCGTAGAAGACAGCGGTCGCGGATTCTTCTGCGATCGCTTCGAGGGCCTTTTGGCGCTGCCCGGGCTTGTGCGGCAGGAAGCCGGCGAAGTGGAACGCGTCGGTGGGTAGGCCGGAGGCGGCGAGCGCGGTGAGCGCAGCGGACGGTCCGGGGAGCGGGGTGACGGGCGTGCCCTGCTCAATGGCGGCGCGGACGAGGCGATAGCCGGGGTCTGAGACGAGCGGCGTGCCGGCGTCGGTGACGAGAGCGATGGTCGTGCCGGCCCGGAGTCGGGCGGCGAGATCTTCGGTGCGCTCGGCTTCGTTGTGGTCGTGATAGCTGATGGTGGGTTTGTGGATGCCGTAATGGTCGAGGAGTTTGCGGCTCTGGCGGGTATCTTCGCAGGCGATGAGTTCGACCTCGCCGAGGATGCGCACGGCGCGATAGGTGATGTCCTCGAGATTGCCAATGGGCGTGGCGACGAGGTAGAGGTGGCCCGGCATGCTTTGAGTATAGAGGCGGCTCGGATTTTGACGCAGAGACACAGAGACGCAGAGAAAACTCCAACGCGTTATTCTCCGCGTCTCTGCGTCTGATTTCCAGACTACTTAATCCGATTATCCTACAGGGCGAAGCGCGTAACCCGTTCCGAATGAGCACGGCCACCCCCGTGCAATCTCCCGGTCGAAGGAGAAGTCTCTTGAGCGACCCATCGACTTATTGGTTGACCGTCACGAACGTGCTTTTGGGCGTGGTGACTTTGTTGTGCTGCGCGGCCGTTGCGTTCGGCGTGGCACAGGAGATGGTGGCGCGGCGGAAGAAGCGCGCTGCAATGTCCCGGATGGACGGCGAGGTGGCGAACCTGATCGCGGGGTTCGACAGCCATGCCTTTCACGTCCCCAGTCTCGGGATGACGATGGCGGACGGCGGCGAGCCGGTCAAAACCGAGCAGCCGGAGAAGCGGTAAACAGCCATGACCTGCCCGTTTTTGCGAGAAGCGCAGGTGAAATTCTGCCGGACGGCCGCCGTCCGCAAGATGATTCCCCTGACGCTCGCGGCCAAAACCGGCGAGAAGTGCGGTGGCGCGGAACACGCGTCCTGCGCGGTGTTCCGGGAGCAGCCGGCGGAAGACGCCGACTGCTCCGGAGGCTGTCCCTACCTGCGCGAGTCCCTGATGCAGTATTGCGGGGCCGCGCCGGTGGCAAAGTTCGTGCCGTATAGCGAATCCCTGATCTCGCGCTGCGGCAACGACGGGTATCGCTACTGCGAGCTCTATCTCGGCATGGCGCATCCGGCCATGGGCGAGGCGGTGGACGGGGTCGCGCTGCCGAACTGGCTGCACTACTCGGCGAACCACATGTGGCTCGACGTCACCGAAGACGGCGTCTGCCATGCGGGGATCGACGCGTTTTTGAGCCGAGCGCTGGGCAAGGTCGACCGCATCAGCTACGTGTGGCAGAAGGGCGTGCGGCGTCCGTCGGCGGTGCTCACCGTCAACGGCATGGACCTGGAAGTGGTCTTTCCGAACGCGTTCCTGCTGACGGGCTGCAACCTGTATCTCCGCGCCGACCCGGCGCGGCTGGCATCCGAGCCGTACACCGGCGGGTGGATGTTCGAAGGGACGCCGCTGCCCGACACCACGCAAGGGCTGGTCGACGGTTCGACGGCGCGCGACTGGATGGAGCGCGAGCAGCATCGCGTGAACGAGTTCCTGCAACAGCAATGCGGCGTTTCAGCCGACGGCGGACAGATCGCCGGCGGCCTGATGCGCGGCCTGGAGCGGGAACAGGCGTTGGCTCTGTATCACGAGTTTTTCCACTTATGAAACCTTTGATTCCATTTCTGGCGGGCGCGCTGGTGGCCCTCGGCGCGGGGTGGGCAGGCTTTCCCCGCGTCATTGACCGCGCGCGTCCGCAACCGGTGGACTTCAGCCACAAGGTCCACGCGGACAAGGCAGGCGCGAAGTGCGACGACTGCCACGCGTTCCGCGACGACGGGACATTCGCGGGCGCGCCGGCGCTCGATAAATGCGCGGGCTGCCATGCCGCGCCCATGGGCACGACGGCGGCCGAGAAGGCGTTCATCGACCAATACGTGACGCCGGGTCGCGAGCCGCAGTGGCGGTCGTATGCGCGGCAGCCGGAGAACGTGTTCTTTTCACACGTGGCTCACATGAAACTCGGCAAGCTGCAGTGCGAGAAGTGCCACGGAAATATCGGGACCACGGACAAGCTGCCGGCGCACTTCGAAGACCCGATCTCGGGCTACTCGCGGCAGACGATGTCGATGGACGCCTGCATCGCGTGCCATCGCGAAAACAAGCTCGAACACAGTTGCATGGATTGCCACAAATGACGACACGAAGAGCTGCAGTCCAAATCATCGCCGGCGCGGGAGTGGGCGCGCTGTTCACGCCGGCCCCGTGGAGGCTGGTCCGCGACACGGCCCTCTGGTCGGAGAACTGGCCGGGGATTCCGCGGCCGAAACGCGGTCCGATCTCGGCGAAGACGACGGTGTGTACGCTCTGCCCGGCGGGGTGCGCGGTGCGCGCCCGCTGCGTCGGCGACCAGCCGGTGTCGCTGGCAGGTGTGAACGGCGGGCTGTGCCCGTTGGGCGTGATCGGACACCATCTGCCGTACTACCCGCGGCGGGTGAAGCAGGGCGCGCCCGAGGAAGCCCGGGCGGCGATCGCGAAGGCCGACCCGACGAAGCGGGTCGCGGTGCTCGATCTGCGGCCGGGACGAACGGCGTCGGCGCTGTACCGGAAGGCGATGAAAGACCAGGGCGGGCTGTACCTGGCTCCGCCGCAACCGGGGGCGTCGGTGAATCTGGCGGCGGCGAAATCGGTGTTGAGCGTCGGCGCTCCTCTCTTCGAGGGATGGCTGCCGCCGGCGGAAGTATTCGCGGCGCGCGACCGATTCCGCCTGGTGCAGATCGAGCGGGAGTTCTCGCGGACGGCGGCTATGGCGGACGTTTGGCTGCCCTCCGGCGACGTGGCGGAGATCGCGCGCAAGCTCGATGGTCCGGTGCTGGTGGTGGACCGGACGATGTCGCCCGCGATCGTCGCATTGAATAAAGAGATCGGCGGTTGGGGGCAGACCGTGCAGGCTGCGCCGGACTTCGGCGCGGACGATCTGGCGAGCGTGGCGGATGGCTCGATCGGCGTCCTATACATCGACGAATCGAACGCCGGGGAGTACATCCCGTGGCAAGAGATCGAGCGGAAGCTGGCGCCGAACGCGGTGACGGTGGCCTTCGCGTGGTCGCCGGACGGGTACGCGCGACACGCGAAGTTCGTGCTGCCGACGGCGGTGTTTCCGGAGGCGCTCGACGATGTGGACGGGCGCGTAACGACCCCGCTGCTGAAGGCGCCGGAAGGCGTCGTGGACCCGGTCGAATTCATCGCCAAGGCGAGTCTCGCGGACGCGTTGAAAGAGGTCAAACCGAAGGAAGACGGCGGCTGGCGGTTGCCGTACACGGGCACCCTGGATGCGACGGCGTCGGCGCTTTCGACGAAGGTGTACCAGGAGTCGAACCTGCTGCTCGCGCCCCGGCATGTGGCGGTCGCGCCCGGCGCTGGGTTGGCCGAGAACGACGCGGCGGTGCTCGAAACCAGCCGCGGACGGCTGCCGGTCCGGGTCGTCGTCGATGCCGGTCTGCCTGCCGGTAAGGTGCGCTTCCTGGGCACTCCGGAAGTTCTCGATCTATGCGGCTCCGAGGAGCCTAAGGTGGTGCGCGGATGAAACGCTACGGCATGCATATCGACATCGACCGCTGCAACGGGTGCGGGGCGTGCATGGTAGCCTGCGCGGTCGAGAACAATATCCCGCCGGTGGCCGGCGCGGACGATCGCAAAGGCATCACGCCGCTCCGCGTCTACCAGATCGACAATGGCGAGGCGTATCCGAATCGGCGGACGGCGTTCATCCCGATGCTGTGCCAACAGTGCGGCAACGAGACGCCCTGCGCGCATGTCTGTCCGCAGCAGGCGGTGGATGTGGATCCCGAGACCGGGATCGTAGGGCAGATGGCCGAGCGGTGTCTCGGCTGCCGCTACTGCATGGCGGCTTGCCCGTACCATGCGCGGTACTTCAACTGGTGGGACCCGAAGTGGCCCGCCGGGATGGAAGCGGCGCTGAATCCGGACGTGGCGCCGCGGCAGCGCGGCGTGGTCGAGAAATGCAACTTCTGCCATGGCCGCCGTCATGCGGCGATGGAGAAGGCCGCCGCCGCGGGCAAGAGGGAGATCGACCCGGCGGACTACGTCCCGGCGTGCGCCGAGGCGTGCCCGAGCGGCGCCATCCGCTTCGTGGATTTGAACGCGCAGGCAGCGCCGGCGGACAGTTTCCGGCTCCTGGAACGGCTCGACACCGATCCCAAGATTTTTTACCGCTCCAAAAAGGACTGGGTAAAACGCAATGGATAAATTCTTAATCGCGCGCGGGCTGAAACGCTGCTCAACGGGCCGCTTCCTGTTATGGGTGGGCCCCTGGTTCGCCCTGCTGCTGTTCGGCCTGTACGCGGCCGGATTGTGTCTGGTGAAGGGCTTGAACCAGACCAACATGGACAATCGCTTCGCGTTCGGCCTCTGGATCTTCCTCGATCTGACGGTGATCGCGCTCGGCGCGGGCGCATTCTTCACCGGCTTCCTGCTGTACATCCTGAAGCTCGACGACCTCCGGGCGGTGATCAACAGCGCCGTGATTATCGGACTGACCGCGTATTCGGGCGCGGTGGCGGTGCTCGCGGTCGACGTCGGACAACCGCTGCGGGCGTGGTTCACGTTCTGGTATCCGAACGTGCACTCGATGCTGACCGAAGTGACGTTCTGCATCACGTGCTACCTGATCGTGCTGGCGATCGAGTACGTGCCGATCGTGCTCAAGAATCGGCGGTTGAAGGAAGTGCCGTCGCTGCTGGTGTTCGAGTTCCAGTTGCACAAGCTGATGTACGTGCTGGCAGGCGTGGGAACGTTCCTCTCGTTCTTCCACCAGGGCTCGCTGGGCGGGTTATACGGCGTGCTGCGCGGCCGGCCGTTCGCGTTCCGCGAAGGGCTCTTCATCTGGCCGTCGACGTTCTTCCTCTTCATTCTCTCGGCGGCGGCGGTGGGTCCGAGCTTCGTGCTGTTGACGACTTGGCTGGTCGAGAAGATCACGAAGAAGCAACTGGTGCGGACGGAGGTCCTGCAACTGCTCGGACGGATCTCCGGACTGCTGCTCTCGGTCTACGTTCTGGCGAAGACGGTCGACACCCTGGTGTGGATCAATCGGACCTCGCCGCATGCGGGCTTCCCTGCCGCCCAGTTCTACGGGTGGAAACCGTTCGGGATCGAGATCCTGTTCGCCGAGATCGTGCTGTTCGGGCTTCTCCCGGCGGCGATTCTCCTGATGCCGCGGTTGCGGGCGCGGCGCGGTTTGCTGGTCACGGCGGCGGCTCTGGCGTGCTGCGGCGTGACGCTGAATCGCTTCGTGCAGACCGTGCAGACGTTGGCGCTGCCGACGCTCCCGTTCGACAAATTCCTGTCGTACACGCCGAGCTGGCAGGAGGTCGGGACCTTCCTGGCGGTGGTCGCGTACGGCGTGCTGGTCTATTCGTTCTCATTCCGCTATCTCAACGTCTTCCCGGAGGAGCGCGCGCTGAAGGTCCAGCCCGCCGCTCCGCAGGAAGAGGAAGAGCCGGCTTACGCAGGGAGGTAATTTTATGGCACATACGATTTTCATGGGCGCATTCTTCTCAGTGCTGACGGTGGTGACGGTGACGCTGGCGTTTGCGCTGTGGCGATCTCTGCGCGCGATGCCGAAGGCGGAGGAGATCCGCTGGCACTCGGATTTCCATGATCTGCCTCCGGCGGACCGCGTCTGCCGGCACGTCCTGACGGGTGAGTTCCGCAGCCGCGAATGTCCCAACGCTTTCGATTGCCGGCTCTGCCAGACACACGCGCGCATGCCGAAGGCGGCCGCCGCGTGCGACGACGAGATCTACGGGATGCCGTTCCCGCTGGATCGCTTCTACCATCGCGGCCACACCTGGGCGCGGCGGGAGGCGGACGGCACAGTGACGGTCGGGCTCGACGAGCTCGGCAAGCGCTTGATCGGGCCGCCGGATGCAGTCGATCTGCCGGAGCCCGGGGTTCGGGTACACGCCAACGGGACGGCGTTCCGGATCCGCCGTCGCGAGGCCGACGTGCGGGTGCTCTCGCCGGTCGATGGCGAGGTGGTGAAGGCGGGCGGTCCGGGGCAGGACTGGTATCTCCAGATCCGACCGGAGAACGATAATTTCACGCACCTGCTGCGGGACGCCGAGGTCCGGCCATGGGTCATGCGGGAGATCGAGCGGCTGCAATTGGCGCTCACGGCGGAAGGCGCGCCGGCGAGCCTGGCCGATGGCGGTGTCCCGGTCGACGACATCGCGGCGAGCTATCCCAAGACCGATTGGGATGCCGTGTGCGGCGAAATGTTTCTCCAGCCCTGAGCCGATTCTCCCCTCCTCCGCGCGTTCTAAACAGGAGGGGATATGTCAGCAGCACCTGCCATTATTCGTCAACAGGAAACGGTTACGCCGGACGCGATTCTCCAGATCGCGTTCGGCTTCGCCGCGTCCAAGGTCCTGTTCAGCGCGGTCGAGACGGGGGTCTTCGATCAGCTCGATGAGGGAGCGGCCACGGTCGGAGAGCTCCAGGAGCGGCTCGGCTTGCATCCGCGCGCGATCCGGGATTTCCTCGACGCGCTAGTCTCGATGCGGCTCCTGGAGCGCGCCGTCGGACTCTACTTCAATACGCAGCTCGCGTCGGAATTCCTGGTCCGGGGGAAGGCCTCATACATCGGCGGCATGCTCGAGATGGCGAACGCGCGGCTGTACCCTTTTTGGGGCTCGCTGACCGAAGCTCTCCAGACGGGTGAGCGCCAGAATGAGACCAAACACGGCGGCGATTTGTTTGGCGAGCTCTATGCCGATCCGGCCCGGCTGCGCGTGTTTCTGGAGGCGATGAGCGCCTTGAGCGCCCCGGCGGCGGGTTCCATCGCGCGCGAGTTCCCGTGGCATAACTTCGAGACGGTGGTCGACGTGGGCGCGGCGCAGGGCCGCGTGCCCGTCGAACTCGCCAAACAACATCCGCATCTGCGGGCATACGGCTTCGATCTGCCGGCCGTCCGCCCGATTTTCGAGGAATACGTCCAACAGCACGGCCTCGCCGATCGGGTCGGTTTCCTACCCGGCGATTTCTTCGCCGAGCCGCTGCCCGCGGCCGACGTCCTGGTCATGGGGCACATCCTCCATGACTGGGGCATCGAAGACAAAATGCGCCTGCTGCGGAAGGCGTACGATGCGCTGCCCGAAGGGGGCGCGTTGATCGTGTATGAAAGGCTGATCGACGACGACCGTCGTGCGAATACGGCGGGGCTGCTGATGAGCCTCAATATGCTGATCGAGACGCCCGCGGGCTTCGACTTCACCGGAGCGGACTGCCAGGCGTGGATGGCGGAGACGGGCTTCCGGAAAAGCTACGTCGAGGCGCTCGTGGGCGGGGAGTCGATGGTGGTGGGCTGGAAATAGGACGCTAGGCGTCGGGGACCGGGAATTTGTCTTTCGTGTCCCCGACCCAGTCTTTCAATCGCCGAATCAGCTTCGTCCTTTCAGCCTTGTACTTCGAGTTGTGGGCCATGTTCACCTGCTCGTAGGGGTCTTCGGCGAGGTGGAACATCAGCCACGACATGTTCTCGAAGCAGACGTACTTCCACCCATCCTTCGTCACGACGCCGCGCCACGGTTTGTCGACGCTGTCCCCGTGGCCGGTCGGGATGACGCTCTGGAGGTAGGCGGAATCAGGCTCCGCGATCTGCCGGCCGGGGCGGCGGACCCGGTAGTGCGAGTAGTCCGTGCCGTGCATCCAATCGGGACGGGCGAGGCCGCAGAGTCCGAGCGTGGTCGCGGGAATGTCGACCGCGTTTAGCGGCACGCCGAATTGTCCGACGCCCCAGCCTTCATAACCTTGCGGCTGTCCGCCGCTGAGGATGAACGGGATGCGGATGGACTCCTCGTACGCGGTCATCTTCTTGAACTGCCCCTGCGAGCCTTGCATGTCGCCGTGGTCGCTGAAGTAGAGGATGTGTGTGCGGAAGGCGGCGCCGGATTCATCGAGCGCTTTGCGGATGCGGCCGATGTTCCAGTCGAGATTTTCGATCTGCGCGTAGTACCCGGCGAGCCAGCGGCGTGCAGGCTCGATAATCGACGGGACGTTCGGCACGTTGGGCCGTAGCTCGATGCGTCCGGGCGTGTGGCGCTCCATGAACTGCGGCGGCGCGACGTAAGGGTCGTGCGGCGGCTGGACCGAGAGCGCGGCGAAAAACGGACGGTCCGCTTTCGCCTGCTCCTGGATGTGCCGGATGAAGAGGTTGGTCAGTTCGTCAGTCTCGTACCCGGGCAGACGGTATTGGAACGCGTCCTTGCCGACGCCGCCGTGGACCCACGAGTCGTACTGGCTGTTGTTGTTGTCGTACCCGACCCAGGTTTGAAACCCGCCGCGCTTTTCCGGCGGGACGATTCGAGTCGCCGACCGCCCTTCGCTCTCATGGAAGCCGGCGAGGTGCCATTTGCCGAAGTAACCCGTCGAGTAGCCGGCGGCGTTGAAGACGTCGGCGATGGTTTTCTGGCCGGTGGGCAGAGGGTACTCGTGGCCCGGGACGCATTCGTGCGGGTAGCGGCTGGTCAGGAACGCGCCGCGCGCGGGACAGCAGAGCGGCATCCCGGAGACGGCCTGAGTGAAGCGCACGCCTTGCGCCGCCATCGCATCGAGATTGGGCGTGCTGACATTGGGATCTCCGGCGCAGCCGAGCGCTTGCGCGCGGTGCTGGTCGCCGAAGATCCAGATCACATTGGCCCGCTCGGGCGGCGCGGCGACCGCTGCCGCCATCGAGCTGGCCAGGAACTCCCGTCTGCGCATACCAGAATGGTAGCGGGTTCTCTACTTGCCGGCGTGGACCTTCGTGGCGCTGAACTCGCCGTCGGCGCCGTGGCAAACGTCGCAGGATTCGCCGATTTTGGGGTCGGTCTGCGAGGCCGCGTGCGCCATCGCGGAGCGCTGCACGTGGCAGGCGGTGCAGGCGGCGGTGGTCGCGGGCGTCGGATTCAGCAGGCCCTGCGGCGTCTTCACGTCGTTGAGGCCGATCGGGAAGACGTTCTCCGAGCCGTTCACGTGGCACATATAGCACTTGGCGGCATCGCCAGGCGTGCCGGTGTTGCTCATGACGGGGAAGCGGACGTCGGTGAAGTCCGTGCCGCTTACGGTGTAGGTCGCGCCCGCCTTCGCCAGATTCTCGCCGAAGTGGATCTTGTGGATGAACAGCGAGAAGTTGACGGCCTGCGCCGGCGTGGAGCGGTCCGTCTGGCTCGGGTTGTGGCAGAGGACGCAGTACTCGGTGTTATTGCGATTCTCGCCGTGCATCGAAAGGTTGACGTGGCAGCCGTTGCACTTGGCGAGGTCGACCACCTGACGGCGCTTCACGATCGGCGAACCGTCGACCGAGAAGTAGAACACCTTGTTGGGCGCGCCGTACTGGGTCGCGGTCTGCTTCACAGTGCCGGGGAGAAGCGTGAGGCCGCGGCGCGCTTCGATGCCGACCGCGTATGTGCCCTTGGCTCCCGCCGGGATGGCGTGGGTGAAGGTGTAGGTGCAGGTGCCGTCCGGCGAGCACTTGGCGGTGCTGACGGGATTCTCGGCGACGTTGCCGGGAGTGGTCACGTCCGAGCCGAAGCTCACGTAGCCGTAATCCCAGGTGGGACCGGCCAGGTTGAGCGAGACGCGGTTCGGCGAGGTGGCCATCGACGAGATCGGGATGCCGTTGCCCTGGGAGTCCTTGAGCGAGAAGGTGACGGTCGGCTTCTGACCGGCGCCGCCGTTATCGACCTTGAGAATGTCGGCGACGATGCCGGGACGCGTGGCGGACTCCTGCGGCAGGATGTGCGCGCCCTGGATCGACGCATCGAGCTCCAACTCGCCCTTCGGGATGTGGCACGTAGTGCACTGGTTATCGGAGAACTGCGGCAGGTTGAGATGGCCGGCGCCGGTGGCGAAGTTGACGTCGTCATGGCAGGCGCCGCACGCCGCGCGATTGGGATTCTTGAGGTGGGCGTCGGCTTGGGCGGCCCCGGACTTCTGGTCGTGGCAGGTCTCACAGCGCCGCGGGTCGGCGGGGTAGACGACGGTGGACCAATCGGACGGATTCGCGCCGCCGCCGATCCGGTACGGGGTCCCGGCCTTCACGCTCGGAAGTTGGCTGCCCATGTGGATCTTGTGGATCATCACCTTCATGTCCACGGTGTTCTTGGTGTTGGCCTCGGTGGTCTGCGGCGTGTGGCACATGATGCAGAGCTCGACGCTGCGGCGCGAGCCACCGTGGTGCGACAACTGATCGTGGCACTTGTTGCAGGACTCCGTGCGGACGACGTCGCGCGGCGCGGGCTTGCCGCCGCCGGGGACGAAGTCGAACGTCGAGTCGTCGTAGAACGTGCCCATGTCGAACTCGGTCAGGTTGCGCGAGCCGTAAGCGCCGATGCGGTGGGTCGCGGTGGCGTCGAATCCGGCGGGGACCTTGTTGCCGAAGGTGTAGAGATATTCACCATCGGCGATCTGGACCGATTTGCCGCCGGAATCGGCGGACGCCTGGCTGACGGTGTTCTTGCCATCGGTGCTGGTACGGCTGCGCGTCGCGTAGGTCACGTACTGCGTCTGGCCCTTCGGGATCGACGCCAGGATGAAGCTGACCGAAATGGTCCCGGGCGTTTGCACGCCGGAGAGGTCGAGGCCAAGTCCTTTGGGATCCGTGATCTTGTAGTCGACGGTGGTGGTCCCATCGGCAGCGATCTTGGCGGAGACGATCTGCAGCGTGAAGCCTGGACGCACGAATCCGACGAGGCTCGGATTCGCGTAGTAGGCTTTGTCCCACTTGGTCAGATTGTGCGGCCGGGACGCGCTGGAGAGCAGCGCCACGCAGGCAATGGCAGCCAGAACCGGAAGGCAACGGGTGGCGACGACGAGTTTACGCATATGCACCTGTGGAGAAATGCTACCACGAATTTAAGACCTTATATAGTGAAATTCTACAAACAGAGCCGCGACAGTTATGGAGCGGTTGTTGAAAGAAGACGCGACGGTGGGGGAACCAACCGCTCCTTCACAGTCGCGGCTCTGTTTCGGCAGCGGTTATCCTGGAGCTTCATGCCCGAGGGCGTTTACGAATACTGCGACGTCAGTCTGCCCGTCCCGCTCGACCAGCCGTTCACCTACCATTTGCCGGAGACGCTGCGGCATCGGGTGCGGCCGGGGAGCCGGCTGCTGGTCCCGTTCGGCACCCGGAAACTGACGGGCGTCATCCTCCGCTGCCACAACGAGCGGCCGGACGTCGCGACCCGCGACGCCTTGAAGCTCCTCGATTCCGAGCCGGTCCTGAGCGCCGAATTGCTGGCCCTGGGACGCTGGATCTCCGCGTATTACTGTGCGCCGCTCGGCGACGTGCTGCGCGGGATGCTGCCGCTGGCGTCGGAGATCCGGCGGGGGAAAATCTGGTCGCTGACCGACTCCGGGCGCGACGCGGCGCGGCAACTGCTGCTCGATTCCTCTCCCGACGATCCGGTCGCGCAAGTTCTGAAGATGCTGGAGAAGCGGCCGCTCTCGGCGGCGTATCTGGCGAAAACGATGCCCCTGGCGGAAAAGGTGGTGAAGTCACTTGAGCGGAAGGGCTTCATTGTGGTCGAGCAGGTGGAGACCGAGCGCGACCCGCTGCGGGCGTCGGCGGAACGACTGCGGGTCGAGTTGTCGCCCCGGCCGCCGGAGGTCAAACTCGCCAAGCCGGAACGCGAGCTGCGCGCGTTCCTCGAACTGCATCCGGGGTCGCACAATTTGAAGGACCTGGAGGCGATGGTCAAGGACGCGAGCACGGCGGCGCGTTCGCTGGCGCGGAAAAAGGTCGTGACGCTGAAGACCGAGCCGATGGCCATCGGCGGCGGGCCGATCCGCACGCGGCACGCGCTGAACGCGGCGCAGGCGGCGGCGTACGAAGCGATCCGCGAGGGGCTGGAAGCCCGGGCGTTCCGCACCTTCCTGCTGCACGGCGTGACTGGGTCGGGGAAGACCGAGATTTATCTGAACGCAATTGAGGCGACGCTGGCGCAAGGACGGAGCGCGCTGCTCATGGTCCCGGAGATCGCGCTGACGCCGCAAATGGCAGGCCAGTTCTTCTCGCGGTTCGGCGACCGGGTGGCGATCCTGCACTCCGCATTTACGGACGTCGAGCGGTCCGAGCAGTGGCGGCGGATTCAGTCTGGCGCGGCGTCGGTCGTGGTCGGGACGCGGTCGGGGGTATTTGCGCCGGTGCAGAAACTCGGGCTGATCGTGGTCGACGAAGAGCACGACGGCAGCTACAAGCAGGAGGAGACGCCGCGGTACAACGGGCGCGACGTGGCGATCGTGCGCGCGCAGGCCGCAGGCGCGGTCGTGGTGCTCGGTTCGGCGACGCCCAGTCTGGAGTCGCGATACAACGTGGAGCGCGGGAAGTATTCGCTGCTGGAACTGCCGGGACGGATCGAATCGCGCCCGATGCCAACGGTCGAACTGGTCGACATGCGGCAGGAGTTTTTGGAGACGCGCAAGCAGTCGACGTTCTCGCGCAAGCTGATGGAGGAGGTCGGGAACCGGCTGGAGAACGGCGAGCAGACGATCGTGCTGTTGAACCGGCGCGGATTTTCGAGCTTCGTGGCGTGCCGGTCGTGCGGGGAGCGGGTGCAGTGCATCAACTGCTCGTTGACGCTGACGTACCACAAGCGCGATCGGCGGCTGCTGTGCCACTACTGCGGGTACGCGGAAAAGGTCCCGAGCGCGTGTCCGAAGTGCCAGAGCGAGCACATTTACTTCCTCGGGCTGGGGTCGGAGCGGATCGAGGAGGAGCTGCACCAGGCGTTCCCGCGTGCGCGGATCGCGCGGCTCGATCGCGACACGGTGACGGGGAAACGGCAGTACGAGACGATCCTGCAGAACTTCCGCGAAGGGAATTTCGACATTCTGGTCGGCACGCAGATGATCGCGAAGGGCCACGATATTCCGAACGTCACGTTCGTGGGCGTGGTGTCGGCGGATATCGGGCTCGGGATGCCGGATTTCCGCGCGGCGGAGCGGACGTTTCAGTTGTTGACGCAGGTGGCGGGTCGTGCGGGTCGCGGGTCGTTGGCGGGGCGGGTCCTGATCCAGACGATCAATCCGGATCATTACGCGGTGCGGCTGGCGGCGGCGCAGGACTATCCGGCGTTCTACGAGAAGGAGCTGCATTTCCGCCGCATGATGCACTATCCGCCGTTCTCGGCGATGGCCAACGTCCTGGTCCGCAGCGAGAAGAAGGAGATGGCGATGCGGATGAGCACCGAGCTCGGACATAGGCTTGTGCCCCCGCCGCCCCAGTTGCGGGTCATGGGACCGGCCGAGGCCCCGGTCCCGCGGCTGAAGGCGGAGTATCGCTATCAGTTCCTGATCAAGGCGGCGAGCCGGAAGACGTTGAACGAGACGCTGCAGAAGATCCGGGCGTACGCGATCGAGAATAAATGGCCGGCGACGTCGCTGGTGATCGATGTGGACCCGCTGACGCTGATGTAACCCCCAGATTTCGCTTGCTTTTCCCTTTTTGTTCGCCCACAATGCGATTATGGCGCTTACTAAGCGGCAGAAACAGGTGCTCGACTTCATCGCGGGCTTCGTGGACGAGCAGGGGTATTGCCCCAGCTACGACGAGATCGCGCGGGGGCTGGAGTTGGCTTCGCTCGCCACCGTCCACAAGCACATCTCGGTGCTCGAGACGAAGGGCTACCTCAAACGCGGGTTCAATCAGAGCCGGTCGCTGGAACTCGCCCCGAAGTACCTGGCGGAGCAGCGGCGGCCTCGCGCCGGAGTGCTGGAGATTCCCCTGCTGGGTCGGATTGCGGCGGGCGCTCCTGTCGAAACGGTGGAGCAGCGCGAGACGCTCAACTTCGCCGACTTCGCCGGCTCGGGGAACACCTTCGCGCTCGAGGTCCGGGGCGATTCGATGATCGACGACCACATCTGCGACGGCGACCTCATCCTGGTAGAGCGCGTGCAGCAGGCGCTCGACGGCGATATCGTGGTCGCGCTCGTGGCCGGAAACGAGACTACGTTGAAGCGATTCTATCGGGAAGGCGAGATGGTGCGGCTGCAGCCGGCCAACACAGCGCTGCAACCGATCGTGGTCCCGGCGCGCGACGTCCAAATTCAGGGACGGCTGCTCGCGGTGCTGCGGAAATATAAATAGCCCGCGCCCGGCAGACACACTCGTCGCCGGACACGGGACTTACGGGTTTGTAACTTGGTGACTAGCGGGTTACGCGGTGGCGAAGCTGGACTGGGAGAGCAGCGCCTGCTCGGCGCGCAGCCAATCTTCTTCGGGCGAGCCGCCCTGGCAGCCGCGGGCTTCCCAGAAGGAGTAGGCCAAAGCGGCGATCTCCTGGTAAGACGGGGCGTAAACGCTGGAGGCGGCATCGGCCTGGGGCGCGACGATTTCCGGCTCCGCGGGCGCTGCGGCGAGCGTCTGCGGCTCGGCGGCGCGCTTGGCGCGCGGTCTGGCGGCGGCCTTTCTGCGGACCGGAGCAGCAGCTCCGGCGCCGGACACCACGAGATCGGTTTCGGACGTACGCTTTCTGGTCATGTCGGTTCTAAAGAGGACTCCTGATTCGTCTTCACTATTTTAGCCGATCATCCGCGCGGGATAGATCAAAACTTTCGATGCGCGGGATAACGGCGTCGGAAACTGCGTAATTTTTCAGACGATCCGGTCCTGGTATTGTAAGAGAAGGCAAGGTGTGCGGCAGCTGATCCTCATCTCGCTCGCGCTGGCGCTCGCTGCCGGCGCCGCCCCTTCGTCGAAGGTGGTGGCGGCGGACGTCGACGGCATGGTGCATCCGATCACCGCCGAGATCGTCTCGGCTGCGATCGAGCGCGCCAAGGCCGAACATGCCGATCTAATCCTGCTGCGCCTGAACACCCCCGGCGGCCTGATGGATGCCATGCGGCAGACCATCGAGAGAATCGCCGCCTCCCCGATCCCGGTAGTGACGTACGTAGCGCCGAGCGGCGCGCGGGCAGCCTCGGCCGGCTTCTTCCTGCTCGAGGCGGGCGACGTGGCAGCCATGGCGCCGGGCACCAACACCGGCGCGGCACATCCGGTCGCGATGGGCGGCGAGATGGACGCCACCATGAAAGAGAAGGTCGAGAATGACGCGGCCGCCTACCTCCGGAGCATTTGCGACCGCCGCGGCCGCAACAGCGTGCTCGCCGAGACCGCCGTTCGCCAGAGCAAGTCCTTCACGGAACGCGAGGCGCTCGACCAACACCTCGTGGACATCGTGGCTGGCGACGAGCGTGCGCTCCTCACGGCGCTCGACGGGCGCACCGTGACGCGATTCGACGGCCGCACGCAGGTCCTGCACACCGCCGGCGCGGTCGTCGAAACCAACCCGCGCACCCTGCGGCAGAACATCCTCGCCGCCGTCGCCGACCCGAACATCGCATTCATCCTGCTGATTCTGGGCGCGCTGGCAATTTACGTGGAGTTCTCCTCACCAGGGCTGATCGCCCCGGGAGTCGTCGGCGCGATTTTAGTGCTGCTGGCTCTATCGGCGCTTTCCGTTCTGCCGATTAACTGGCTGGGCGCGGCGTTGATCGTCGCGGGGCTCGCGATGTTCATTCTGGAAGCCAAATTCGCGTCGCACGGCGTGCTCGGCGTTGGCGGGACCGCCGCGCTGGTGCTCGGCGCGGTGATGCTGATCGATAGTCCCTTCCCGGAGATGCGGATTCATTGGGGGACGGCGCTCGCGGTCGCCGTGCCGTTCGCCGCAATCACCTTGACGCTGCTTACGCTGGTGGTGCGCGCGCGCCGCAACAAGGTCGTGACCGGGGCCGAGGGAATGGTGGGCCAAGTGGGGTCGGCAATTACGTCCCTGGCGCCTGACGGCAAAGTGTTCGTTCACGGCGAGTATTGGGACGCGGTCTCGCGATCGCCGCTGCCGGCCGGCGCGCCGGTTCGAGTCGTTTCGATGGAGAAGTTGAAACTGACCGTGGAAGCTGTTCCGGAACGGAGTGGAGGCTGATATGGACGTGCCGAGCTTTACCGCAATCGTAATCGTCATCGTAGCCATTTACCTGATGAGCTCCATCAAGATCCTCCGCGAGTATGAGCGCGGCGTGATCTTCCGGCTCGGGCGCGTGCTGGGGAAGCCGAAAGGGCCGGGCGTCATCCTGGTCTTCGCTCCGATCGACCGCATCGTGCGCATCTCGCTGCGCGTGGACGCGATGGAAGTGCCGCCGCAAGACCTCGTGACGCGCGACAACGTGACCGTGAAGGTGAACGCGGTCATCTATTGGCGCGTGGTCGACCCGACGCTGGCGGTGATCGAAGTCTCGAACTTCACCTACGCCACGTCGCAGCTCGCCCAGACCACTCTGCGTAGCGTACTGGGGGAGGCGGATCTCGACCAGTTGCTCAGTCAGCGCGAAACGCTCAATGTGCGGCTGCAAGCGATTCTGGACCAGCATACGTCGCCGTGGGGCGTGAAGGTGGTGATGGTCGAGGTCAAGCAGGTGGATCTGCCGGACCAGATGATTCGGGCGATCGCGCGGCAGGCCGAGGCCGAGCGCGAGCGGCGCGCGAAAGTGATCCACGCCGAGGGCGAATACACAGCGGCCGAGAAGCTCGGGATGGCGGCCGAGGTGCTTCAGAAGCAGCCGGCGGCGCTGCAATTGCGGTACCTGCAAACGCTCGTGGAGATCGGGGCGGAGAAGAACACGACTGTCGTGTTCCCCCTGCCGATCGATATAATTACATCTTTAGGCAAGGCGCTGGATCGCGTCGGACAGGACCATGCGAAATAACGAGACAGGCGAGTTCGAACTCATCATCGGGAATCGGCAACTGCTCAGCGGCTTTTTCATCGTCGTGCTGCTGTTCGCCGTCGCATTTGCGATGGGCTACGTGGTCGGGCAGAACTCGCCGCGATCCGCGAAACTGGCGGCGGAAGCGGCTTCGGTCACTCCGTCCACGACTGGCGAGGCGCAGCGCCCCTCATCGGTGTCGCCCGCGTCGAATCCTCCGGCGCCAGTCCCCGCGCCCGAGGGCACACAGGCGCCACCCTCGGACGCGAGTGCGCAGCCGAATGCCGAGGCAGCCAAGCCCGCCGACACGGCGGCAGCGAACCCGAACGCTCAGCCGGCACAGCCGGCGGCTGTGCCCGCGGCGAAGAGCTACCCTGAGCCGCCGGCGGCCGCCGCGGGAGCGTACTGGCAGGTGATCGCAGTCGCCCAGCCCGACGTCGACCTGTACTACAAGATTCTGAAGGAGCACGGCTTCCCCACCTATGTCGAACCGGGCACCAAGGGCTTGATGCGCGTTCTCGTCGGCCCGTACCCGGACCACGACCTGATGGGCAAAGCCAAAGACGAAATCACGAAGCTCGGATTCAAACCGGTCCGTCATTAGCGTGAGCGACATCCTCGTACAGATCGGCGGAACGGAGCGCGGACCGCGCCTACCCGAATGGGCGCGCAAGAGCCGCACCAACTGGAGCTCGCTCAACCGGCTGAAGAACGGGCTGCGCAGCAAGAATCTGCACACTGTCTGCGAGTCGGCGCGCTGCCCGAATATCCACGAGTGCTTCCATCGCGGCGCCGCGACGTTCATGATCCTCGGCGCCTACTGCACGCGCGGGTGCGGTTTCTGCTCGGTCCCGAAGGGCAATCCCGCCAAGCGCGACATGCGGCTCGACCCCGCCGAGCCGGCGAACGTCGCGCGCATGGCCGCGGAGATGGCCCTCAAGTACGTGGTCATCACCAGTGTGAATCGCGACGACCTCGACGATGGCGGCTCGCGCCATTTCGCCGAGACGGTCCGCGAGGTTCGCGCCGCGCTGCCGGATGCCCGCGTCGAAGTCCTGACCCCCGACTTCTGTGGGGATCTCGACGCCGTCGCCCGCGTTCTCGACGCCGGGCCTCACGTGTTCAACCACAACATGGAAACGGTCCCGCGCCTCTACAGCCGGGTCCGTCCCCAAGCCAATTACCGGCAATCTCTCGACGTCCTCGCCTTCGCCAAGCGCTCTTCGACCGCGCTCGTGAAATCGGGCTTCATGGTCGGGCTCGGCGAGACTCCCGAGGAAGTCGAAGCGCTCCTGCGGGACCTCCACGCCTCCGGGACCGACGTCGCGACCATCGGCCAATACCTGCAGCCCACACGGCGGAATCTGAAGGTCGCGGAGTATGTCGAGCCCGCGCAGTTCGACGCGTATCGCGACTTCGGCCTGCATCTCGGCTTCAAAGCAGTGTTCAGCGGACCCCTGGTGCGCAGCTCCTACATGGCGGACGAGGTCAGCGAAGAAGCCCGCCGGGCGCTGTGCTGAGCTGGGTGCTGGCGCTCGTCTCGGCGGCGCTGCTCGTCCTCACTTTCCCGCGTTTTTCGATGGTTTGGCTCGCTCCGTTCGCCCTCACTCCCCTGCTCGTCGCGCTCGCCCGCGAGACGCGCCCGCGCCGCCGCTTCCTGATGGGCTGGACCGCCGGCATCGTCTACTGGTTCGGCGTCTGCTACTGGATTCAGTTCGTGCTGGCGTATCACGGCGGAGTCGGCGAGGCCGCCGGGTGGGTCCTGCTGCTGCTGTTCTGCTGCGCCAAGGCGCTGCACCTCGGTTTTTTCGCGGTGCTCGCCGGCGTCCTGATCCGCCGCTGGTGGGCCGCGCCCGGAATCGCCGCGCTGTGGGTCGCGATCGAGGTGACGCATGGTCCGCTCGGCTTCGCGTGGCTGACGCTCGGCAACGCCGGAGTCGACATGGGCGTGCCGATGCGGCTCGCGCCTTACACCGGCGTCTACGGGATCTCGTTTCTCTTCGCCCTGATGGCCACGGTGCTCGCGATCCCGTTCCTGCGGCGCTCGCGGCTCGAGCTGCTATGGCTCGCCGTACTGCCGATGTTGCTTTTCCTGCCGCGCCTGCCGGACGCGCATAAGGGGACCGCTACTGCCCTGCTCGCCCAGCCCAACCTCTCCGAGTCCGCCGACTGGACGCCGTCCACTGTCGAGCAGACGATCCGCCGGCAGGTTGCGCTCTCCATGCAGGGCGCGCTCCAGCAGGTGTCGCAGCCGCCCGAGTTGATCGTGTGGCCCGAGGTCCCAGCGCCGTTCTACTACTACGAGGACCCGACGTTCCGTACCTACCTCAACGGCCTCGCGCGCATGACCCGCGCGAACGTGCTGATCGGGATCGTCGCGCACACGCCGGAGGGCGCGCCGCTCAATTCCGCGACACTGATTTCGCCCGCGGGCGCGCCGGTCAGCCGCTACGACAAGGTCAATCTCGTCCCGTTCGGCGAGTTCGTCCCGTGGCCGCTGGGCGCGATCGCCAGCCACATTTCGACCGAGGCCGGCGATTTCTCCGCGGGCAAACGCGTGGTCGTATCGCCGATCGGCAGCCACCGCCTCGGCGCGTTCATTTGCTACGAGTCCGTCTTCCCCAACTTCGTCCGCAAGTTCGCGCGCGGCGGCGCCGAAGTGCTGGTCAACATCTCGAACGACGGCTGGTTCGGCCACTCGTCCGCGCGCATCCAGCACCTCTCGATTGTCCGCATGCGCGCCGCCGAGAATCGCCGCTGGGTCCTACGCTCCACCAACGACGGCCTCACCGTCACCATCGACGAAGCCGGCCGGGTTCGCGGCGGTCTCCCGCCATTCACGGAGGGCACATCGTTCACCGGCTTCAACTACATCGCTGAGCAGACCGTTTATACACGGTGGGGCGACTGGTTCCCCCTCGTCTGCCTCACGATCGCGCTCCTCTGCCTGGTGGCCGAGTTCATCGGCTGACCGCAAACAGAGCCGCGACAGAATGGAGCGGTTGTTCCAGTTGCCGATACGTTCGCGGAGGCAACCGCTCCATAACTGTCGCGGCTCTGTAAACTGGAAAGATGTCACTCAGAGACCGCATCCGGGGTGTGCTCGGATTCCCCGTCACGCCGTTTCGGCCCGATCTTTCGCTCGATCTCGACGCCCTCGCCCGCAATGTCGACGAGATGGCGAGCTATCCCTTCTGCGCGCTGGTCGCCGCCGGCGGCACCGGCGAGTTGTATTCGCTGACTCCCGAAGAGGTCGAGCAGGTGGTGCGCGTCGCCGTGGACGCGGTCGCCGGCCGCATGCCGGTCGTTGCGGGCACCGGGTACAGCCTCCCGCTCGCCACCGACATCGCCCGCCGCGTCGAGCGCGCCGGCGCCGATTGCACGCTGATTCTGCCGCCGTATTATTCGGGCGCTCCCTTCGAGGGCCTGGTCGACTACTACGCCGCGATCGGCAAGGCGACGGCGCTCCCGCTGATGATCTACAGCCGCGACTGGGCGGTCTTCACGCCCGCGATGGTCGCCCGCGTCGCCGAGCGCGTCCCGACCCTCACGTTCTGGAAGGACGGGCAGGGCGACGCGCGCAAGTACCAGCGGATCATGCAGTCGGTCGGCGACCGCTTGGCGTGGCTCGGAGGGCTTGGCGACGATTGCGTCCCGCCCTACTTCTCGGTCGGGGTGCAGGCGTACACGTCGAGCATCTCGAACATCGCGCCGAAGGTCTCGCTCGACCTCGCCGAGGCGGGCATGGCCGGCGATTTCAAGCGGCTCGACGGCCTCATGGCAAAGTACGTTCATCCGCTGTACGCGTTCCGTGAGCGCGCCAAAGGCTACGAGGTGGCCGCCATGAAGGCCGCGATGGAGATCCTCGGCATGCCGGCGGGCCCCGTCCGTCCGCCGCTCATGAACTGCACGGAGAAGGACATCGCCGACCTACGTGTGGTGCTCGAAGCGTATCAGGACGTGGTCGCGGCGCGCGCCGCCTAAACACCCGGCGCTACCATGAAGTAGATGTTCGACTGGAAGCAGGACCCGCACCGCCGCTTCAATCCGCTGACCCAGGAATGGGTGCTCGTTTCGCCGCACCGCACGGATCGGCCGTGGCAGGGGCAAGTGGAAAAGGCCGCCGCGCCCGCCCAGCCGGAATACGATCCGGAGTGCTACCTGTGCCCGGGGAACGCACGCGCCGGTGGCGTCCGCAATCCCAAGTACACGTCGACGTTCGTCTTCGACAACGATTTCGCCGCGCTCAAACCGGGCACGCCGTCCGACCGCTTCGAGCAGGACGGCCTGCTGATCGCGGAGGGCGAGCCCGGCATCTGCCGCGTCGTGTGCTTCTCGCCGAAGCACAACCTCACGCTCGCCAACATGGAGACTGCCGACATTCGCAAGGTGATCGACGTCTGGATCGAGCAGTACACCGAGCTCGGCGCGCTGCCGTGGATCAATCACGTCCAGATCTTCGAGAATCGCGGCGCCATGATGGGGGCGAGCAATCCGCACCCGCACTGCCAGATCTGGTCGAACCGCACGCTGCCGAACGAGATCGCGCGCGAGGTCCGCTCGTTCGCCGGATGGCGCAGAGGGTGCCTGCTTTGCGAGTACACGAAGCTCGAGGCCGCCTCCGCGGAGCGCACCGTCGAACAGAACGAACACTTCCTCGCAGTCGTGCCCTTCTGGGCGGTGTGGCCG
>Ga0070684_100000038_pt1 | contig 94959 bp, 83 predicted proteins | sample KBSC723LmetaG_FD_65653 | JGI IMG/M metagenome (GOLD analysis project Ga0070684, IMG submission 65653) | Corn rhizosphere microbial communities from Kellogg Biological Station, Michigan, USA - KBS C7.2-3L metaG | ecosystem: Host-associated > Plants > Roots > Rhizosphere ...
CGCCGGCGACAACACGATCCGCCTCTGCCCTCCCCTGGTGATCACGCGCGATCAGTGCGATTTCGCGCTTGATACTCTGGAGGAGTGTCTGACGACGGCAAGCGCGCGCTGAAAACACTCGACGTCGGCTGCGGGATTCACAAGCAGCCCGGAGCCATCGGGCTCGACCGGAATCCCGCCAGCCGCGCCGACGTTCTGGCCGACCTCGACCGTTTTCCCTACCCGTTCGCCGACAGCTCCTTCGACCGTCTGACCGCGATCCACGTGATCGAGCACGTCGACGACGTGATCCGCACAATGGAGGAGTTTCACCGTTTGGTGCGGAAGGGCGGGACGGTTCGGATCGAGACTCCGCACTATACGGACTTCAGCTCCTTCTGCGATCCCACCCACAAGAGTCACCTGAACAGCTTCAGCTTCCGCTACTTCGGCGAGAATCACGGCGGGTTTGGGTACTACTCGCAATGCCGTTTCCGCGAGCGTCTGGTGCGGGTGAAACTGCTCGCGCTGTGGCGGTATTTGGGCTTCGAATTCCTGGTGAATACCTTCCCGCGGTATCGGAGGTTCTGGGAGCATTACCTCTGCTACGTGGTCCGCGGGAAGGTGATGGAGTTCGAGTTCGAAGTATTGAAGTAGGCGAGTCTGGTGGGGCGGGCTTCAGCCTGCGGAGGGCTTCAGCCCGACTCCTCGGGCACCGGCCGACGCTGGAAAAGGCGGACTAAAGTCCGCTGCAGGCTGAAGCCCGCCCCACGACATTAGTTCCCCGCCGGCTTTTCGATGTGCTCTACCGTGAAAGTCTCGACCGGACCTTTGTCCTTCTTCAGGTCGAGGCCGAGGCGGCGGAGAATTACGAAGAGGGTTGGACGGGCGGGGTCGGACATGTCGCCGTCGCCGTTGGGTCTCACGGCGGGGATGTTGGTCGGAGGCGGCGGCGGGAGATTCATGGGGATCCAGCCTTCGGTGTCGATCGCGTACAGGCCGGGAAGGCCCGTGCGGTCGAGGACGGGGAGGTCGGTCCAATTCTCGATATGGTGGGCAACGTCGGCCATGGTGACGGCTTTGGCGTGAAGCCCGCGGCCCATGCCACCGTTGATCTGGTGGCACGTTTCGGCGCTCATCGGGCCGACGGGGCAGTCCTTCTCGGCGGTCGCGGACGGCTCGAGTTTCGGACCTCCCGGGGCGACGGTCAGCAAATACGCGGGCAGTTCCTTCGTCTCGACGCGCATGTTGAGCTTGAAATAATCCGCCAAGAGACGGCGGAGGAGAGGCTGCATGCGAGCCTTCACCTGGGCTGCGGAGAGGCCAGGCGGAAACGAGCCTTCGGGCGCTTTCGCCTCGATGTCGAACATCTCGTGATTGACCCAATCCGGGATGCCGATGACGCGGCTGGACGGGTTCATCGGAAACTCGTAGACGTAGCCGATCAGGACGCGGAGCGGGAGGCCGGTGGCGGAAAACCGGCCGGGCAACACCTGCATCCGCATCTGGCGCGGATCTCCGTTCTTATCGGGCTTCACCGAGACGACGTCGAATGCCTGCGGCTGGGCCGCGGCGGGAAGGGCCAGCAACGCACACGCGAGCAGGCCGGTTCGAACAGACATGGGAATCCCTCTCCTGTTTGGAACAGACTCCGAAGCGGCGGAGTCTGTTCCGGGTTAAGGACGGCCTGCCAGCTTGCGGACGGCCTCCGGTTCGACGGTGGAGTGGACAGCTACGACCGGCACGTCGCCGATCGACGTGGTCAGCGTCAGCACGAGGCTCACGAGCATCGCTGCGAACGCGAACCAGAAAACAGCGGTGAAACCGAAGTGTCCTGCGATGGCGCCGGCGACGGTGGAACTGCCGGCGACGAACAGGTCGTAAAATGCGGTGAGAGCGCCGAGGGCGGAGGCGCGCTCGGAGGCCGGGACGCGGCTCACGACGACGCTGGCGAGCGCGGGCCACGGGAACGCGTAACCCAGGCCGGCGGCGAGCGCGGCGGGAACGTCGGTGAGCGGATTGTGGCTGACCGCGATCGTGATCAGTCCGATGGCGAAGAAAACGTAGCCGATGAGCAGCGTCTTGCGGGGGCCCATGCGATCGGGCAGGCCGCCGAACATGAAGCGTCCAAAGAGGACGGCGAAGGCGAACGCGGAGAACGCCCACGTTGTACTGTGACCGCGCTCCTTCAGCAGCAGGATCAGGAAGCCCGACATCGCGGCGTAAGTCACGTTGCCGAAACCGAGAATGATGCCGGGCAGCGCGACCGCAGGCGGAAACCATCGAGGTTTTACCACGGCATGAGGCCGCAGTTCCTCTTTCATGAGGAGCAGGATGCCGATGACGATGACCGAGGAGACCGACAGAAAGACGGCGACGCGCGGCATCGAGTGCAGCGCCTGTCCGATGGCCGGTCCGACGGAGACGCCACCCCAGATTCCGGAGGAGAGAAGTCCGAGCGCCTGGCCGCGGCGGTTGCTCGGGGCGATGTCGACGGCCCACGCCACGGCGGCGGTAACGAAGAATCCTTCGCCCAGGCCGTGCAGCACGCGCGCCGGAATCATGCCCCACATCCCGAAGATCGGCAGATAGAGGATGCCCGCGAAGACGCAGAAGCCCATGCCGATGAGGAGCGCGATGCGGCGTCCGCGATGGTCGGCGACTTTGCCGGCGAGGAGACGGCCGAGGAGAGCGAAGGCGGAGGCGAGTCCGATGACGAGACCGGTGACGAAGGTCGAGCGTCCCGCCTCGACGTGGAGATAGACGGGCAGGATCGGGATCACAGCCCCGAAGCCCAGCATCCCCACAAAGGCGGCGCCGACAATGCGCCATATCCTCGACCCCATCTATTGAGGGTAACCCATCCTGGTGTTACGATCAGCGGCGTGATCGGAGTCCTCTATCGTCTTGCCGACGCGGTGCGCCGGCGGGCGCTTCGCGACAACCATGGACGGCTCGGCGAGGATTATGCGCATCGATATCTCCGGAGACGCGGATGTACGATCGTGGCGCGGAACTATCGGACGCGGTCGGGGTCGGGGGAGATCGATATCGTGGCGTGGGACGGCGCGACGCTGGCGTTCGTCGAGGTGAAGACGCGGGTGACGGTCGAGCACGGCGCGCCGGAGAGCGCGGTCGATGCGGGTAAGCAGGAGCGGCTGCAATTGGCGGCGCGGGATTACGCGCGGCGGGCGGGTGTCGCTTGGGAGCGGACGCGGTTCGATATTTTGAGCGTGGTGCTGGAGCGTCCGCCGCGGGTAGAGTGGCTGCGCGACGCTTTCTGATAATGTATTCGGCATGAACAAATTCTTATTGCCGCTCCTCGCCCTCTGCGCCCTGGTCGCGATGGCAGCGGATATCTCGGGCAACTGGAAGGGCACCGCGGAAGGTCCGAATGGAGCGCTTCAGCGGACATTCACGTTCAAGCAGGATGGAAGCAAACTGACCGGCGAGACAAACAGCGACTTCACCGGAAAGTCGACGATCAACGACGGGAAGGTCGAAGGCGACACCCTCAGCTTCAGCATCAACGCGAAAATTCAGGACAACGAGATGAAGCTGGCGTACAAAGGCAAAATCTCGGGAGACACGATCAAGCTTTCGTCGGAGTTCGGCGGCGGACAGGCGATCGAGTGGACGCTGAAAAAACAGTAAACCGTTTGGGCCACGAATGAACACGAATCAACACGAATGACGCAAAATCTGTTTTGTTGATTCGTGTGCATTCGTGTTCATTCGTGGCCACTTTTCCGCACGGTATAATTTTGGTTTGCCTGAGTTGCGGAAGGACCCCATTACGGGGCGGTGGGTGATCATTGCGACGGATCGCGCGAAGCGGCCGTCAGACTTCATTCGACAGCCTGTGCCACCCGCGGCCGGCGGGGTGTGCCCGTTCGACTACGGGCACGAGCACAAGACGCCTCCCGAGGTTCTCGCTTACCGCAATAGCGGCGGCAAGGATGAACCGGGGTGGCGCGTTCGCGTCGTTCCCAACAAATTCCCGGTCCTCGGCATCGAGGGTGAGCTCACCCGGGAGGGCGAGGGCATGTACGACAAGATGAACGGGATCGGCGCCCACGAGGTGATCATCGAGACGCCGCAGCACGCGATCACGCTCGCCGAGATGCCGGAGCACCAGATCGAGGAGTTGCTCTGGGCGTTCAAGGAGCGGGTCAACGATCTCAAGCGCGACAAGCGTTTCCGCTACATCATCCTGTTCAAGAATCACGGCGAGGCGGCGGGAGCGTCGCTGGAGCATCCGCACTGCCAGTTGATCGCGCTGCCGGTCATTCCGAAGCGCGTGAAGGAAGAGGTGGACGGTTCCAAGCTGTTCTACGAGATGAAGGAGCGGTGCATTTTCTGCGACATCATCCGGCAGGAGACGGCGTCGGCGACGCGGCTGGTCAGCGAGACGGAACGGTTCGCGGTGCTCGAGCCGTACGCGCCGCGGTTCCCGTTCGAAACGTGGATTCTGCCGAAGCGGCATCAGTCGCATTTCGAGGACTCCGACGCGGGGACGCTGAAGGATATGGCGTGGGTGCTGCGGTCTACCATGCGCAAGATCGACAAGGTGCTGGAGCGGCCGGCATACAACTTCATCGTGCACAGCGCGCCGGTGCAGGACCCGGCCCTGGACCACTATCACTGGCACCTCGAAATCATCCCGAAATTGACTAAGGTGGCCGGATTCGAATGGGGAACGGGGTTCTATATCAACCCGACGCCTCCCGAAGAGTCGGCGAAATACCTGCGGGAAGCGGGCTTGGGCTAAACGTGGCCAGCCGGGGCTAGGTTGCGCGCGGTATGGTCCGTCTGCTATAAAACCCTACTAGCGCTGCCGGTCCGGGGCTTCCTACATGCCGGAGAAAAAAAAGAGTCCTGCTGCGAAACGCAGTGAATCTCGCATGACCAAACCACAGGGAGTGAAGGCTGGAAAACCGTCCGAACCCGTGCGGGGCGCAGTTGCGCGCGATGGAGCGGTGGCGGTGGCGCAACCGTTCAATGCGGCGAAGCAGTTGAGCAGCTTCGAAGGCGCGATGCGATTGTTCCATGCGCGGAAACTGCAGGAAGCGCGCGACCAGTTCGAAATCGCGGCCGGTGGGCCGGAGCGCGACGTGGCGCAACGGGCGAAACTGCACATCGCCATGTGCGACCGGCGCCTGTTGCAGCCGGCTGTCAAGCTGCAATCCGCGGAAGACTACTACAACTACGGGATCGCGCTGATCAACTTGCGGAACATCGCGGAGGCGCGGCGGCACCTGGAGCAGGCGATCCTGATGGCCCCGGGAGCGGATCACATTCACTACGCGTTGGCGCTGGCGCAGGCGCTTTCCGGCGACACGGCGAACGCCCACGAAAATCTGAGGCGCGCGATCGAGCTCGAGCCGCGGAATCGCATCATGGCCCGGCAGGACCCGGATTTCGGTCCGCTGGCGAATCAGCCGCCGTTCGACGTGCTACTCTACCCTGAGAAAAAGGGCTGGTAACGGGCCCGCTCGACAGGGATACCCACACATCGCTCCATGGAAGACCACTCACCGCTGCGCGTTGTCGCGATCGGCGGGGGCACCGGGCTATCGGCGCTCTTGCAGGGTCTGAAACAATACACCCACAAATCGCACGGAGCGCCCCACCTGGACATTACGGCCGTCGTGACGGTGACCGACGATGGCGGCAGCTCGGGCCGTTTGCGGCGCGAGTTTGACGTCCTGCCGCCCGGCGACATTCGCAACTGCATGGTGGCGTTGAGCGAGGATTCGGCGCTGCTCTCGCGTTTGTTCCAGCATCGTTTCGCCGCAGGCCGGGGGCTCAAGGGGCACAGTTTCGGCAACCTGTTTCTAATGGCGCTGACGCAGATCACCGGCGACTTCCCGGACGCGGTCAAGAAGTCCTGCGAGGTGCTCAATATCGCGGGGCGGATCTACCCGTCCACGGATAGCGACGTCGCGCTGGAGGCGGTGCTGGCGGACGGCACGGTGGTGGCGGGGGAAACGAAGATCAGCCGCAGCCGCAGCCGGATCGAGTCCGTACGTTTGAAACCGCGAGCGGCGCGTCCGCTGGCAGAGACGCTGCAGGCGATCGCCGAGGCCGATGTGATCACGCTCGGCCCGGGGTCGCTGTTCACGAGCGTGATTCCGAACCTGCTGGTGAAAGGGATTCCGGACGCGATCCAACAGTCGCCTGCGATCAAAGCGTACTTCGTGAATCTGATGTGGCAGCCGGGCGAGACCAGCGAATTCAGCGCCTCCGACCATATCCGCGCGATTCATAAGCACGCGCACTGCAAGTTCCTGGACTACGCGATCACGAACATCCGGCCGATCAAACTGGCACTGAAGAAGCGCTACGCGCGCGAGGAAGCGCTGCCGGTCGAGAACGACATCGACGCCATTTTCAAGATGGGATTGAAGATCATGGCCGGCAACCTGGTGAGCAACGTGGATCGGGTGCGGCACGACCCGGAGGCGACCGCCGCGGTGGTGGCGAAGCTCGCGGAGCAGGGGCGGCGCGCCAAGCTCGAGCGGTCCTAACCGCCATAATAGAGAGAATGCAGAATCGCTTATCCGTAGTGATCCTCGCCGCAGGATTGGGTACCCGCATGAAATCGCGTCAGGCGAAAGTGTTGCACCGGGCGGGCGGCAAATCCCTGGTCGAGCACGTCGTGGACACGGCGCTGGAGCTGACCTCGCCGGAGCGCGTCTTCGTCGTCGTGGGCCATCAGGCGGACGAAGTGCGGCGCACGCTGGCCTCGCGCGGTGTCGGGTTTATCGAGCAGAAGGAACAGAAAGGCACGGGGCACGCCGTGATGTCGGGACGCGACTCGCTGGCCGGGCTCGACGGACACCTGCTGATCCTATATGGAGACTGCCCGCTGCTGCGCGTGGAGACGTTGCGGCGGCTGATCGACAGCGCGGTCGCGAGCGAGGGCGCGGGCACGCTGATGAGCGCGACCATGGGCGATCCGACGGGATATGGCCGCGTCATCCGCGCCGGCGGCGGCCGCGTGGATCGCGTCGTGGAGCAGAAGGCGGGCAAGCCGGAGGAGTTGGCCGTCAAAGAGGCCAACATGGGGATCTACTGCTACCGCGCCGACCTCTTCTGGCAGCATATCGACGAAATCCAGCCGAACAATCCCGCCAAGGAATACTACCTGACCGACATGGTCGAGATCTTCAACCGGTCGGGGAGTTTCGTGGAGGCGATGCAGATCGCGGACGCCAACGAGGCGCTCGGGATCAACTCGCGGGTCGAGCTGGCGCAGGTGGACCGCATCTTCCGCGACCGCAAGCTGGAAGAGCTGATGCTCTCCGGGGTGACGATCGTCAAACCGGAGACCGTGACCATCGACGCGGATGTGAAGATCGGGATGGACACGATCGTCGAGGCGTTCGCACAGCTCCGCGGACGGACCTCGATCGGCGAGAACTGCCGCATCGGAAGCTGCGCCATCATTGAAGACTCCGAAATTGGGGACGGAGTCGAGGTCGGGGCGTTCACGATGATCGGCACGTCGAAGGTGGAGCGCGGCGCGCACGTCGGACCCTTCGCGCGACTGCGGATGGAGAATCACGTGGCAGAGGGCGCGCACGTCGGCAACTTCGTCGAGTTGAAGAAGACGACGATGGGCGCGGGCGCGAAGGCCAACCATCTCGCGTACCTCGGCGATTCGCAGATCGGGTCCAAGGTGAACATCGGGGCCGGCACAATCACCTGCAATTACGACGGCTTCAAAAAACATCCGACGAATATTGGAGTGGGGGCATTCATCGGCAGCAACTCGACGCTCGTGGCGCCGATCGATATCGGGGAAGGCGCGTATGTGGGAGCGGGGTCGGTGATCACGGACCCGGTGCCGGCGGATGCGCTGGCGATCGGTCGCGGAAGACAGGCCGTCAAAGAAGACTGGGCGAAAAAGCGAAGGGCAAGGGCCGGAAAATAGGCCACGAATGAACACGAATGGACACGAATAAAACAAAATAATTCGTGTTGATTCGTGTTCATTCGTGGCCCAAACTGCTTCGGTTTTTTAGAAGTGGACCCTCAACCCTAGCTCCATCTGGCGGGCCGTCGAGTAGGTTCCGGTGATGCGGCCGAAGGTGGAGGGCGACGTCGTGGTGAGCGTCGCGTCACCCATGGCGGCGTGGTTCAGGACGTTGGTGAACTGGACACTGAGGTCCGCGCCCACTCCCTCGCGGAAGAACGCGATGCTCTTGTTGACCGAGAGATCGACGTTCCAACGCGGCAGGCCGCGGATCGCATAGCCGCCGCAGTTCCAGTCGAAGCCGAGAACACATTTGCGGAACTGGCCCAAGACCGCGGCCGGATCGGCAAACTGGTTCACGGCATGCGGATTGTTGGTTCCGACGCCGTTACTGCCGGCGACGCCGTAGTTCGCGGACGTGCCGCCGGTGAACGGCGCGACGCCCTGCGCATTGGTGGTGAAAGCGGTGGTCGCCGAGGAGGCCGTGGAGACCTCGCCGAACGCCTGCTGGCCCGTGCTCGAACCCGCCTCGATATAGCCGATCTGGCGCGGGTTGCCGCTCTGCGCGGTGAACAGCGGAGAGAAGACCCAGCCGCCCAGAGTTTTACCGACGAAGCCGCGCTGCCCGCGGAACCACTTCGGCGCCCAGTACAGACCCGCATTGTAGATGAACTTCACATCGAAACTCTGCGGACCGTAGTTATTCTGGAGGTTGAAGTTGTCGATGGCGGTGTTGGAGCTGGTCGCCTGCGAGGTCGTGCCGGTCCCCAGCGCGCGTCCCCACGTGAAATTGCTGGTGCCGCTGACGCCGTGGAACTCCCGCAGGCGGTAAGTCACGAAAAGCGCGTTGTAGTTGCCGTAGCCGTTCGCGCCGTTGGCGACGTAGGTGTAGCCCTGGCTCGACAGGCCGGGACCGAGCGGCGAGGAGATCATGCTGCGTCCCAACGCCCAACCGGGAGCCTTATTGAGCGCGGTCCACAGGTCGGAAACCGCGGTGTTGCGGATCGCGGTGGTGTTCTTCGCGATCACGGCGCTGGTGCAGTTGGCGTAGCCGGCGCAGTAGGCGGAGTTGGCGCCGCCGAGAGCGCTCTCGAAGAACGCCTGGGCCGGCGCGACGAAGCTGCTGTTGAGCGTGCCGGTGGCCGGGGTTGCGAAGAACGCGGCGGCGTAAGCGGCCGAGAACTGCTGACCGCCAAGTGTCGTCATGTACGGAACCGAGTCCAGGTTCTGCGCCAGCATCTCGTTCCGGATGAGCCGGCCGATGTAGCCGACTTCGAGCGTCATGGAACGCGAGACCTCACGCTGCATGCTGACGGTGACGTTGTCGGTGCGCTCGGGGCGGTACTTGGGATCGAGGAACGTCACATCGCTCGCGCCGGCATTGCCGTTGACGCCGGGGTAATACGGCTGGGCGAGGTTCTGGGAGACGCTGGGGAGCGGAACGGAGTTGCCGTCCACGCCGACGCGGAAGACGGTGCTCGGGTCGACGCCGTTGCCGAGCAGGCACTGGCCGGACTTGCTCGGCCCGACGCAGGAAACGGCCTGCAGCAGGCCCGGAGGCAGCAGCGGCACCAGCAGGAGGTTGACGCCGTTGAGACGACCATAGATGCGGCCGTAGCCGGCGCGCCAAACCGTCTTGTTATCGCCAAGGATCTTGCCGAGCAGGCCGTCCGTGAACTTGGGGTTCCACGCGACGGAGAAGCGCGGGCTGAAACCGCCGTAGAACGGATCGTACGGATACTTCTTGCCGCCGCCGATATTGTTGACGGTCGCGAAACCGAGGACCGGCTGGTACACCTGTCCGGCGAGCGCGGCCTTCTGCCGCTGCGCCAGGTAGTCCGAGGCGATCACCTGGTTGCCCGCCTCGTCGACCAGCGAGACCTGCTTGCCGTTCAGCTCATTGGGCGGCATTTCGACCATGTAGCTGAGGCCGTACGACAGCGTGACGGTCGGCTTGATATGCCAGGTGTCCGCGACGTAGGCGTTGTATGAGGGGATGATGCTCTGATCGAACGCGACGTCGCCGATCTTGCCGAGCGCGAGGTTCTGGCCGGAGCGCGTGTAGACCACCTGCGACTGCGACACCAAGCCGAGCGCGTAGGAGTAGTACTTGTTCCACGTACTCTGCTGGTTCGACGGGACAGCGGAAGGATACGGGAACGCGCCGAAATTGGTGTTCGATTCGGTGATCTGGTAGACGACCTGGTTGTTGATGCCCTGCCCGTTATCGGTGCGCATGTGGTAGTCGTAGTTGCGCTGGTACATGCCGCCGAACTGGATCAGGTGGTTGCCCCTGATCCACGTCAGGTCGTCCTTGAGCATCTTGTCCTGGCCGTCCCAGAAGCGCTGGCGCGTGTTCTGTGTGTTCACGTTGTAAGGGATCAGGGCGTTGGTGCTTTCGCCGCCGATCTCGAGTGCGCCGCCGAGGCCGCTCAACTGCGGTGGAGCGTTGGCGCTGCCCCACTGCCAGAAATTGCGCGTGTAGTTGAAGCGGAGATCGTTGGTGACGGTCGGCCGCAGATTGCTGGTGAGGCCGATGACCCAATACGAAGGGAGCTGAACGCGCGGCGCCGCCGCAGCCGGCGTGCCGAGGGTGTCGCCGGGCAGCGCGCCGCCGATATCGACCTGATTGGTGGTGAGGTTCTTGACGGTCGAGTAGCGGTAGGTGGCAAAGAGGCGGTTCTTGTCGCCGAGGTCGTGATCGATGCGGCTCACGTACGAGTTCTGCGTCAGTGGCGCGCGGATGGTCGAGAGATAGCCCTGCGTGTTGTACTGATCGCCGCTGGCGTAGCCCGGATCGTTGGCACGCGGCATGTACTTGGACCAGAGCTGGTTCACCAGCGGATTAAGGCCGATCCCGCGCGGATCGCAGAGGCCGGAGCCGCAGCTTGCGGGGTTGTAGGTGGTTCCGTTGACGGTCACCGAGCCGGGATTCAGGTTGTACGCCTGATACTTGCCGCCGGCGTCGGCGATCTGGATGACGCCCGCCCGCAGCATGTCGCTGGGAACGAGACGCTCGTAGGTGCCGACGTTGGGGAAGCGACTTCCCTCGTAGTTGACAAAGAAATACGTTTTGCCGCCGAGGAACTTCGGCGTGAGGATGCCGCCGACGGAGCCGCCAAAACGCGAACGGTGGTTCTTCGGCAGCGGCGTGTAAGGCAGGCTGCCGCTGGGAGTATTGTTGTTGCCCCAGCTATTGGCGGCGCCGAGATTGGTAGCGAAGTAGTAGCCGTACGCGGAGCCGTGATATTGGTTGGTGCCGCGCTTCGTCACCATCTGGATCTGGCCGCCGATCGAGCCGGAGAAGTCGGCCCCCTGATTGAACGAGGAGACGCGGAACTCTTCGATGCTCTCGACCGGAGTCGGCAGGACGCCAGACGGGCTGCCGCCGGTCTGCGTTCCGCCGGTGCCGGTGAAGTTGGTCACGTAGCTGGTGTTGTTGCCGGCCATGTCGTCGGAGTTGTTGCCGCCGTCGAGCATGAAGGTGTTCTGGTCCGAAAAGGCGCCGGCGGTCATGCCTCCCGGAGTGGTGCCCGGCTGGAGTACGGCAAGCGTCGAGACGTCGCGGCCGAGATTGGGCAGGGCCGCGAGAGCCGCGGCGTTCAGCGTGGTGCCGACCGAGGCGTTCGTCGTCTGCAAGTCTGCGCCGGCGGCCGCCGTCACTTCGACCGTCGTGGCAGTGGAGCCGACCTTCAGGACGGCGTTAATCGTCATCGAAGTGCCGACGTCGATCTTCTGAGCCGCGACGCGGTACACGGTGAAGCCCTGTTTGCTGATGGTGAGCGTGTAGGTGCTCGGGTTGACGTTGACGAACACGTAGCGGCCCTGATCGTTGCTGACCGTAGTGAGCGTGGCGCCGATTGTGGCGTCGACCATGCGCACTTCGGCCCCTGCGATGGCAGCATTCTGCTCATCGGTGATCTGGCCGGCTACTGTCGCTGTTGAAGTTGCCTGGGACCACGCGGGCGCCTGCAGCAGCAGCGCAAGCGCAAACGTCCCCAAAACAAAACGAGATCCACCCAGTGTGAGCTTTAAGCTCATGTACCCCCTCCTAAGCGTTACGTAGAAAGCAGGCCACCACTCCGAGGCGGCGGATATGATTGGCGCGATTTTACGTGGGGTCCGGGGCAATGTCAATACTTTGCCCGCTATTTGTGCGTTCGGACGCAATCGCTACAACGAGGTATTGGTGGATTGTAGGGATGGGTTGGGCGCCCGGTCAAGCCTCACGCCATCAATAGTTTCGATGGGACAAATCACGTTGACAACCATTTACAGTAGCCGGCGGCGCCTCCGCGTCCAATGTATTGGAGGGTGGAAACAATGTTTAAACGAATCGGAATTTCGATGGCGCTGCTGGCGGGAGTGCTGGCCTTTGCGGCCCCGAAACAGGCGGACGCGAAAGTTCATATTGGAGTCTACTTGGGGGCGCCGGCTCCGGTCTACACCGCCCCCGCGTATCCGGCTTACGGGTACAACTCGTATGTGGACCCGTACGCGACTCCGTACGTTGACCCCTACGCGTATCCCGCTCCCGTCTATGTGTCGCCGTATTCGTACGGCGGCCGTTACTACCGGAACTACGATCACGAACGGCATGAGCGGATGGAGCACGAACGGCACGAGATGAGAGAACACAGCCGCGGATGGCGGCGTTAACGGGCAGAGCCGCGACAGTCAGGGGTGACCGCTCCATGACTGTCGCGGCTCTGTTTGCTATTTCGACTCTGTTTTCGTGATGGCGAGGTCTTCCAGTTTGCGTTGTGCGAGCAGCCGATTCACGGCCGGGACGTCGGTGGTCAACGCCGCGTCCAGCGCTTTCTTCTGCTCCGAGAGCTTCCCTTCGAGCACCTTCAGAACCTCGTAAGACGCGGCGGTCGGTTTGCCGTCGCCGCGGAGAATGCTCCCCTCAAGAGCGGCCAGTTTGTTGTTCAGCTTGATGGGGAAGTTGAGCGGGTCCTGGTTGCTGCGGTTGCGGACCTGATATACCTCCTCCTCGACCGCCGTCAGTTTGGCGCGTAGACGATCGGCGGCGGTCTTCAGGTCCGCGTCGGAGTTTTTCTTCAAGCGATCGTCGAGTTGCTTCTTCAACTCGCGAATCACGATCACCATCTCGTTGGCCTCGGAGAAGCGCTCCTGCACCTGCATCGCGAGCGTGAACTGCTCGGCGAGATCGGCGACGGTCACGTTATCGAGGCGCGGGTCCTTCTGCACCTCGAATTTGTCCGTGACCGTCTTGCCGTTCGCGGTGAGCCTGACCTGGTACGTGCCGGGCACGGCCTCCGGGCCCTGCGTACTCCCACCCCACAGGATCATCCCGGTAAAACTCTTCGCGCCCGGATAGCGCAGATCCCACTGAAAATGATTGAGCCCGGCCTTGCGAGGCACGGGCGGAACGCCGCCGCCGCGACCACCACCGCCGCCTTCCTCGCCGCCGGCCGCATCGCCTTCGGCGCCGCCACGTCCTCCGCGACCGCCGCGACGATCGTCGTCAGGGCTGCCGATGAAGGAGCGGACGACGTTGCCCTTCGCGTCGAGAATCTCGAGCGTGATCTTGTCGACCGGTTTGCTCAGGTAGTAGCCGATCCGCGCCGGTCCGACATTCCGCTCGGCGGCGGGCGGCTGGAACAGGTGCAGATCCTCGGTGACGACCGCGGGCGTCAACTGCCGCAGCGGCGTGATGTCGTCGAGGATGTAGAACGATCGGCCGTGCGTCGCAATGACGACGTCCTTGCCTTCGATCACGATGTCGGAGACCTGGGTATCGGGCAGATTCAGCGCGATCGACTGCCACTGCGCGCCATCGTCGAACGAGACGTAGATGCCGTGCTCCGTGCCGGCGAAGAGCAGGCCCGGACGGCCCGGGTCCTCGCGAACCGCGTGCACGTAATCGTTGGCGGGAATTCCGTTCATGATGGCCGTCCACGTCTTGCCGTAGTCGGAAGTCTTGAACAGGAACGGCCGGCGATCGTCGCTCTGGTAGTTCTTGGCGGCGACGTAGGCCTTCCCTGCCTCGTGCGGCGACGCGTCGATCAGGCTGATGCGCGCGAAATGCGGGAGACCCTTCGGCGTGATGTCGGTCCAGTTCTTGCCGCCATCCCGCGTGATCTGAACCAAGCCGTCGTCGGAGCCCGTCCAGATGGTGTCCTTCTCTTTGCGGGATGGCGCGATGGTGAAAATGGTGCCGTAGATCTCCGGGCCGTTCTGGTCGTGGGTGATGGGACCGCCGGAGTCGCCGAGCGTCAGCTTGTCGTTACGGGTGAGGTCGGGACTGATCTTCTGCCACGACTGGCCATCGTCGGTCGTGCGCCAGAGGTGTTGCGAGGAGGTGTACAGCACGCCCGGGTCGAGCGGCGAGAAGACGATCGGGAAGGTCCACTGCCAGCGCTCGGGGAGCGAGCCGGCCGATTCGCCGGAAAAGAACAGCGGGTAGACCTGAATGTCGCGAGAGTAGCCGGTGCGGCGATCGAACTTCGTCAGGAGCGCGCCCTGGCTGCCGGCGTAGAACAGATTCGGGTTCGTGGGATGCGGCGCGATATAGCCGCTCTCGCCGCCGCCGACGCTGTAGCTGATCGTCGCGCCGCCGCCACCGCCTCCGCGTCCGCCGCCGCCGGCGCTCGAGACACAGATGGTCGAGCTGTCCTGCTGGGCGCCGCAGACGTGGTACGGGACCTCGTGGGTGACGGCGACGTGATAGAGCTGCGCGGTCGGATAGGCCTCGGCCGTCCATGTCTGGCCGCCGTTGATGGAGACGTTGCCGCCGCCGTCGTTGCTCTCGACCATGCGGTCGGGATTGGCCGGGTCGATCCAGAGGTCGTGATTGTCGCCATGCGTGGGGCGGAGTTGACGATACGTCTTGCCACCGTCCGTCGATTTATGGAAGTTGACGTTGAGGACGTAGATGGTGTCTTTCGCCTTCGGGTCGGCGTAGATGCGCGAGTAGTAGAACGCGCGCTGGCGGAGGGCGCGATCCTCGCTGACCTTCTTCCAGGTGGCGCCCGCGTCGTCGGACGCGAAGACGCCGCCGTTCTCATTCTCGACGACTGCGTAGACGCGATTGCCGTCCGCGCCGGAGACCGCGACGCCGATCTTGCCGATCACGCCGGAGGGCAGGCCGGGATTGCGCGTGATCTCGGTCCAATGGTCGCCGCCGTCGGTGGTCTTGTAGAGGCCGCTGTCGGGGCCGCCGCTGGTCAGGCTCCACGAGGTGCGATTGGCGTCCCAGATGGCGGCGAAGAGGACGTTGGGATTCGTGGGGTCGATCACGAGGTCGACGGCGCCGGCGTGATCGCTCTTGAAGAGCACCTTCTGCCAGGACTTGCCGCCATCCTTTGAGCGGAAGACGCCGCGGTCGGTGTTGCGACCGTAGGGGTGGCCGAAGGCGGCGGCGTAGACAATGTCGGGATTCGTCGGGTGGACGCGGACGCGCGCGATCGCCTGCGTGTCGTCGAGCCCGAGATGCGTCCACGTCTTGCCGGCGTCGGTCGTCTTGTAAACGCCGTCGCCCTGCATGACGTTGCCGCGCAGCTCGGTCTCGCCCATCCCGATGTACACGACGTCTGGATTCGACGGCGAAACGGCGATGGCGCCAACCGAGGAGCTATGCAGCTGGCCGTCGGTGACGGAGCGCCAAGTGAGGCCGGCATCGGTGGTCTTCCAAAGACCGCCGCCGACCGCGCCAAAGTAGTACTCATTAGTACGTGAAGGCGCTCCGGCGCAGGCGATCGAACGGCCGCCACGCAACGGTCCAACACTGCGCCATTGCAGGCCGCTGAAGATGGCGGGGTCGAACGCAGCAGCCGCGCAGAGCGTAGCGGCGCCGAAGATGAGCAGCGCGAGTTTTCGCATTGGCGGTCATTATAGCGCCCCTGATTTTCCAGCGTTTTAAACAAAGTGAAGCGCAAGAGCGCTAACTTTGGACCTAGTACGTAACCGGGTCGGGCGTACCCGAACGTTCGCTCTATTCGTGCGGGTTTTCGCAGGATTGCTGTTATATTGATTTCGTACCGCGCCCCACAGGAATCCACAGGAATGCACCAAAACTGTCCGGAATGCACCCGTCTCTGGAGCGAATATGCCCTGGCGACCCGGCACTACCTCAAGCTCGAAGGCAGGCTCCAGATTGCTGACCTCTCCCGCGACGAGAAGACGGTAGCGGAGCTCACTCCGCTCGTCCAGCGCGCCGCCGTTGAGCGCACCGACCTTCGCCACCAGATCGAAGCTCATGAGCCGGTCGGACGGGCAGAAGCCGCCACCGCCTAACATCCTCGTAACCATCACGGCAGTTGCTGCAGCCACTCCTCGGGCGAGGAGTGAATCGCGCGACCCACATACGCGGCGCGTAGCGCGCGCAGATCGGGCAACTTCCGCGCTCCGATCGCGTAGCGGTGAAAACGCGGCTGCTGGACCAGCGACGCGTCGGGCAGATATGCCGGCTCCCGGCGAAAATTCACGAGCGCGAGTCCGCGCGTAAGCCGATCGACCGGAACCGACGAGCGGAAGAAGTAGGTCGCGCGGCCGGTTCCAGTGGTGGCCTCCCACGCGACCAGATCCTTGCCCGCCAACGGAACGAAAAACCAGAAGAACAGCGGCGGAGCATCGGCCTCTTGCTCGTCGGGCCGCGTGAACTTGAAGCCGGCATGCCACGCGCCGGCGGAGCGCTTGCGCAGCTCGTCGAGATAAGGCTTCAAATCCTGATCGACCGCGGCGGCGATCAGCGCGTCGGGCAATTTCGCGTCGATGGCCGCGAGCGCATCGCGCGACACGCTGCGGCCCTCAGGCATTTCGCTTCCGAGCGTGCGGAGCTGGTCGGGGTTGAGGAACGGAAACGTGCGGTGGAGCGTGTCGGCGGTTCGGGCGCGGATCGAGTCGAGCGCGGCCGCCAGTTTCTCGCGAAACTCCTCGGTCTTCTTCGCCAGCTTCGAGATGGCGAGACGGCCCGATGCCGCCTGCAGCACGACGGTGTACGTCGCCTCGTCAAAGGTCACCGCGTCGACGTCGGCGAGCCGCATCTGGACCGGGTCGGCGCCGAGCGGCAGGGTCGCGAGATTGCTGCCGTAGAGCCGCACCTGGCCGCGGACTCCGTCGGACGCCGCGTCGAACCGCGCAACCTCCTCCAGGTCTTCGAGCAGCAGGCATTGGACCGTGCGGTCGCGCCACGCCGCCAGCAGTTCTTCCTGCATGTTGGAGAACGCAGCGCCGAATTGGCGGAGTTGCACGATCTTCCCCGTGAAGAGCGTGAGCGAGAGGTCCCACTCGCCGGGCGCAACGCGGTCGACGTCGCCGAGATCGAACGCAACCGGCGCGCTGTTCGCCGGCGTGAGGACGCAGGTCTCCGCGTCCCAGGAGATCTTGCACGCGCCGGACTGGCCGTCGTACTGAAATTTGCCGGCGTATTCGGGCATCTAGCCCACTTTGTTCCCGCACTCGGGACAGAACTTCGTGCCGGCTTCGAAATGCGTGCCGCAGCGCTCGCACTCGGTCTTGGCGCGAAGTGGCTTGCCACATTCCGGACAGAACTTCGCGCCCTGCGTCCGCGCCCCGCAACTCGGACAGAGCGCCGCGGCTTCCGCGGTCAGGTTCATGCCCTTGGTGAGGTCCTGCTCCTGGAGCTTCTGCTTCATCTGCTCGACCTGCGTCTGGACTTGCGCGGAGGCGAGCTCGGCCTCGACATCGGGAGCGCAGTCGTAGCAGAGCATGCGCTTCTGATTCCAACAGGTGGCGGCGCAAACCCAGTGGCTGCACTTCGGGCATTGCCGGAAGTGGGGCTTGGTCTCTTCGATGGCCTCGCGAAAGGCGCGGTCGTGCCCCGGCCCCTGCACGGCACGTTCGATTTCGTACGTCGAGTTGCCGACCGAGCCCAAGACTCCGCCGAAAATCGAGCTCACGGCGCGCAACGCGCTCCCGGCCATCCCGGCTGCCGACGCCTGGAAACCCGACATGAAACCATTGCCGCAGCGGTCGCAGAAGAACTCGAACTGATAACCCTTATCGGTCGAGTGATCGGTATGATTGCGCGTGAACTGAATCAGGCTCATGCAGAAGATTCTAGAACCATGGGAGGGAAAAAGGAAACGGCCTATACTCCGTCGTTGTCCTGGTACTGCTCTCTCAGTCGAGTCAGCTCTTTTTTGAGCTCCGCGACCGTCTTTTCGTGCTTCGGATCTCCGTAGAGATTGTTCATCTCGTGCGGGTCCTTTTGGATATCGAAGAACTCCCACTCGGGGGCGGTATCGCGGTCGATCGCTCCCGACGAGCCTAGCGCCTTGCCGTAGTAATAGATCAGCTTGTACTGCCGCGTGCGGACGCCGTAATGCGCGGGAACTCCGTGATCGGCGAGGTGCATCCAGTAGCGGTAGTACATGGATTGCCGCCAGTCGCGCGGCGTGTGGCCTTCGAGAATCGGACGGAAGCTGCGGCCCTGCATGTCGGCGGGCGCCCTTTGTCCCGCGAAGTCGAGGAACGTCTCCGGGAAATCGAGATTGAGGACCATGTCGGCGTTCTTCGATCCGGGTTTGATGACGCCGGGATAGCGGGCGAGGAACGGCATGCGCAGCGACTCCTCGTACATGAAGCGCTTGTCGAAGTAGCCGTGATCGCCGAGGAAGAAGCCCTGGTCGGACGTGTAGATGACGAGCGTGTTCTTCGCCAGGCCCTCCGCGTCGAGGTAGTCCAGCACGCGACCGACGTTGTCGTCCACGGACGCGATGCAGCGTAGATAGTCCTTGATGTAATACTGATACGCCCACTTGCGGAGCGCGTCGCCCTTGAGGTCCGGCGGGATGTCGCGCTTCACGTCGGTCTTCGTCATGTTCTCGCCGACCTTGAGGGTGGCGTTCGCCGCCGCCTGCGAGCGGTGCTCATAATGATCGAACAGGTTGAACGGCTCTGGGATATCGGCTCCGTCGTACATGTGCGCGTGCTTGTCGTCGGGCTGCCACGGACGGTGCGGGGCCTTGTGGTGGCACATCAGGTAGAACGGCTTGTTCCGGTCGCGTCGCTTGAGCCAATCGAGCGAGTAGTCGGCGATCAGGTCCGTGCAGTAGCCGGTGCGCTTGCTGCGCGTTCCCATCTCGATGAAGACCGGGTCGTGATACACGCCCTGGCCCGGCAGGATGTTCCAGTAGTCGAAGCCCGACGGGTCCTTCTGCAGATGCCACTTGCCGACCATTGCCGTCTGATAGCCGGCGCCCTTCAGCAGTTTCGCGACGTTCTGCCGCTCTGGATCGAGCGCGTCGTTCGACGTTTTGACGCCGTTCAAGTGGCTGTATTGCCCGGTGAGGATCACGGCGCGGCTCGGCGTGCAGATCGAGTTCGTGCAGAAGCAGTTGTCGAAGCGGACACCCTGCTGCGCGATGCGGTCGATGTTCGGTGTCCGGTTGATGCGGCTGCCGTAGGCGCTGATCGCATGCGCGGCGTGATCGTCCGCCATGATGTAGAGGATGTTCGGCGGCGCATCGGCGGCGCGTCCGAGTTGCAGCGCGGCGGCGCCCCCGGCCATCAGGCGAAGCGCGTCCCGTCGGGTATACGGTGTCATTCAGGCTCTCTTGAGTTCTCTCTCGACGGTGTCCGCGAAGTAGTCGATCTCGCGGAGCGTCGTATAGACATTCGGAGTGATGCGAAGACCGCTGTACTCCTCGTGCGGCACGTAGGCGGTGACGATGCCCTTCGCGAGCAGCGCCTCACGCATCTTCGCGCCGTCGACGCCGTTGAACGACAAGAAGCCGATGCCGCACGACATCGCCGGGTCCTCGCTATGCAGGATCTTGCACTTGGGATTCTCTTTGAGGCGGTGCGCCCAACGGTCGCGCAGGTAGCGTAGACGCTCCGCCTTGCGATCGATCCCGATATTCTCGTTGAACACCAGGGCTTCGCTGATGGCGTTGTGATTGGCCGCCGGATGCGTGCCGACCTCTTCGAACTTGCGGATGTCGGTGTCCTGCTTCTGGTCGGCGGCCATCAACGGCCACGTGCTCGCGATCCGCGACTTCCGCACGTAGAGGAACCCGGCGCCGACCGGCGCGTAGGTCCACTTGTGCAGGCTCGTGCCGTAGTAATCGCAATCGAGGTCGGAGATCTGGAACGGGATGTGACTGAACGCGTGGGCGCCGTCGACGATGGTCGGGATGTTCCGCTCGCGCGCCATGCGGCAGATCTGCCTCACCGGAAAGATCTGGCCCGTGCGGTTGGTGATGTGGCAGAAGAGGATGAGTTTGGTCTTCGGCGTGATCGCGCGCTCGAAGCGGCGGTAGAGATCGTCGAGCGACGGCGCCGGCACGGGGAACGAGATCGCCTTCAGCACGATGCCGTCGCGCCGCTCCCGCTGGCGGAACGTCGTCAGCATGCGTCCGTAGTCCTGATTGGTGGTGAGGACCTCGTCGCCGGGTTTGAGGTCGATGCCGTACTGCGCGTTCTCGAGCGACTCGCTGGCATTGCGGGTGATCGCCATCTCCTCGGGGTCGCACCCGGCGGCCGCGGCGAGGCGCTGCCGCACCATTTCGATCTGCCGCTCCAGCACGTTGTACATCGTGTGATACGGACCGAGATCGCTGTAGTCGAGAAACTGCCGGAATGACTCACGAACGGTCCGCGGCGACGGACAGACATGCCCGTTGTTGAGGTTCAGGATGTTGCGGTCGATGACGAACGAGTTGCGAATCTCCGTCCAATAGTCCTCGTCGCGGGCGACTTCCTGAGCGGCCCGCCCCGCGGCAGCGCTGGCCGCCGCCCGAACCCGTTGCAGCGCGTCGTCCTGAAAAACGGCAGCGGCCGCGAAAAGCAAACTCCGTCGATGCATGGCGACAGCATCCTAAAATGCGGCGCCGGGGTCAAGCACGGGAAAACTTTTTGGCCACGTATGAACACGAATGGACACGAATGAACACAAAACAAAATCCCTTTTATTCGTGTGCATTCGTGTTCGTTCGTGGCCTATTTTTCCATCGCCCACTTGATCGCTTCTAGGTAAAGTTTTTGGATTTCGGGTTTGTCCCAGGTCTCCGCGGCGTGTCCGAATGTCGCGTAGAAGACTCGGCCTTTGCCGTAGGTTTTCGACCAGGCTACGGGGAAATCGTGGTCTTCGCGGTGGATGTTGGGCTTCGTGTAGTCGAGCTTCGAGGCGTCGAGTCTCGCGATCACGTGGACCTTGTCTCGCGAGAAATTCTTGTGCTGGTAGATCTCGTCGCGGAAGGTGAATTTTTCCGGGAAGTGCTTCATCGCTGGGAATTCGCGGTCTTCCATGACGATTGGCGCGTCGAAAACTCCCCAAGGATGGCCGTCGAAGTAGCCGCCGATCATGTCGCCGAACTCGGGCCAGTCGAAGAAGGCGTCGTCGCCGGTGTGCGCTCCAATGAACCCTTTTCCGTCGTCGTGGATAAACGCGAGGAGGTCCTTCTTTTGCTGCGGCGTCAGATTGTCGCCGGTGCCGAGGTACAAGATCGCGGAAAAATCGTTCAGGTTGTGAGTATTGCGCGCGGGCGCCGGGACCGGCTGTCGCGTGATCCACTGCGAGTCCGTGCGGAGGTACAGGTCGAAGGCGCCGGAATCGCGGCCCACCTTCTCCATCACGGCCAGGGCATGCGAGATGGAATCGTGCTGGTAAGCGGTCAGCGTGTCGGCCCACGCCAGGACCTTCTTCCGCGTCTGCGCCTCGCTGGAGGCGGCGAACAACAACAGGATTGCGAGAAGACTGCGCAACATCCTTCCACGATAACGCGAGCGCTAGGCGGGACGGCGCTGGGCTGCGCCGGCCACGGAGGCCGGAGGCGCGAGCAGACGGCGGACCGACTGAATGAACTCGACGATCGGGAAAGGCTTGCTGAGAAACGCCGCCCCGGAGAATTCGCTGAGCCGCCGCTCCATGTCGTCGGCGTCGAAGTAGCCCGAGAGGAAGAGGAAGTTCGTCGCATGCCCCGCGCGCTGGAGCCGTTGCGCAAGTTCGAAGCCATCCATGCCGGGCATCAGCACATCCGTAATCACGAGGTCGAACGGCGCCTCGCGGGCGGCAATCTCAAGCGCGCCGATTCCGCCGTCTGCGTCGAAAACCGTAATGCCGGGCGACGCTACGGCCGATCGCAACAGAGTGCGAATCGGCGTCTCGTCGTCGACGATCAGGATTTTTGGACGCATCCCTGTGGGGCAGCGTACCATTTGAAGGGCTTTGCATGGGCTAGGAAGTGTCCTAGTGGAGAACACAGGACGGTGGGAGGTAGTACAATCCCGGTGTGAACCGCCGCGATTTTCTGCTCGCCGGTAGCGCCCTCGCAGGCGCGCCGCTGTTGACACCAAGCTCCGCCGACGCCGCCGCGCGTCCGGCGAACGCGGTGCGCAGCATCCAGAAGCTGTTTGTTAGCGATATCGAAGACAAGCCGTGGTTCTACGATCGCGAAATGTGGCCGCGATACCTGGACATGCTCGCGGCGAATCGCTTCACGCGCTTCAACCTCAGCTTCGGCATCGGCTACGACTTCCTGCGCGGCGTCACCGACGCATACGCTCTGTTCGCGTACCCGTTCTTTCTCGAGGTCCCCGGCTACAAAGTCCGCGCCGCTAATCTGCCGGACGCGGAGCGCGATCGCAACCTCGCCACTCTGCGCTACATCTCCGACCAGACGGCCGCGCGCGGCCTCGAATTCCAACTGGGCATCTGGATGCACGGGTATGAGTGGGAGAACAGCCCGCACCCGAACTACACCATCGAAGGACTGAATCGCGAGAACCACGGTCCGTACTGCCATGACGCGCTGACGGCGTTGCTGCGCGCCTTGCCCGCGGTCACCGGCGTGAACCTGCGCGTCCACGGCGAGAGCGGCGTCGCCGAAGGCAGCTACGAGTTCTGGAAGCTGGTGTTCGACGCCGTGCCCCGCTCCGGCCGCAAACTCGAACTCGACTTGCACGCGAAGGGGATCGATCAGAAGATGATCGACCTCGCCATCGCCACCGGCATGCCCGTCAAGGTCTCGCCCAAATTCTGGGCCGAACACATGGGTATGCCATACCACCAGGCCGACATTCGCACGCCCGAGCGTCCTCGCGCCGGACACCAGGACAGCGGACTCATGGCGCTCAGCGCCGGGTCGCGCAGTTTCACGCGCTACGGCTATGCCGACCTGCTGCGCGAGGACCGCAAGTTCGACATCCTCTGGCGCATCTGGCCCGGGACGCAGCGAATCCTGCCGTGGGCCGATCCCGTTTTCGCCGCCGGGTATGCGCGCGCGTTCCAGTTCTGCGGGTCCGCCGGCGTTGAGGTGATGGAGCCCCTCTCCTTCAAAGGACGTCGCGGCTCGGGGATCGCGGGCAGCCGCACCGCGCTGAAGAAGGCGCCGCGCTACGACTGGGAGCGCTTCACCGACACGTACCGTGTCTGGGGCGCGAAGCTCCTCGATCCCGACGCCGAGGTGAAGATCGACCCGGCGCTCGCCGCCGCCAGCCGCATTCTGCCGATCGTCACCACGACGCACTTGCCCTCCGCTGCCAATAACAACTACTGGCCGGAGATCTACACGAATCAGCCGATGGTCGACGGACCCAGGCACCAATACAGCGATACTCCAGCGCCTCGAACGTTCGGCAATACGGAAGCGCTCGACCCACAGTTGTTCTCGCGCATCTCCGATTTCGCCGAGGAAATGCTCAAAGGGGAGCGCGGCGGCAAGTACTCGCCCCTCGAAGTCGCGACCTGGCTCGAGGATTTGGCGAACAAGTCCGCCGGCCCCGCGACGTATCTGCAAACGGGCCTCGGACGTTTCTTCGCCACGAAGTTTCGCGCCGGCGTCCTGTACGAACTTCATGCGCGGACCAACGATCGCGCGGCGCTCGAGCGTTCGATCCAGCTTTATAAGGCGGCGCGCGCGTCGTGGGCGCAGTTCGCGGGCCTCGCCAAGGACGAATACGTGGCGGACATCACGGCCGGTGAGCAGACGTGGCTGCGCGGACATTGGATCGATCGCATCCCTGCGATCGACGCCGATATCGCCGCTCTCGAAGCGAAGCTACCCTCGGCTACGCAGAGCGATCATCCCCGGCTGCGCGCTGCGATCAACGAGACCGTCGCGGTCGTGCGACGCAGTTCCCTTCCCGTGCGCCATACCGCTCCGGCGAAGTTCACGCCGAAGCAGCCGCTGGTCCTCAAAGCATCTTGCGACGCCTCGGGACGGCTTTACTATCGGCACGTCAGCCAGGCCGAGCGCTGGCAGTCCGTCGACATGAAGGATGGCTCGGCGACCATCCCCGCGGCGTACACGGACACTGCCTATCCGCTCCAATACTATTTCGAGTTCCACACGGCAGCCGACAAGGCGTTCCTGTATCCGGGCTTCGCGCCGGACCTCGCGAACCAGCCGTATTTCGTCGTGCGCCAAGGTTAGTAGTACTCGTTTTTCGCCTTACAAACGTAAAACCGCGCGGTAAGGCACACACCGGCAACCGAGATGCTCAGGGCTCCCCCGGAGGAGAAAGCCTTGCACCTTTTTTCCCGGTACTATCGCAGCCTTCCGTGCCTTTTTGCACTGGCCGGCGCCGCATTTGCGAGTACGCCGTCGAGCGGTGTCCTCACCGACGCGAGTCCTTCCCTGACTTACACTGCCGGTCCTTTCGCTGTGCCGAACGTCACGGACAACGTGAACGGCACGCCGCTTTGCGATCCCACCATTCCGGCCGAACAGTGCGACACCTTCCAATTAACCGTTAATGTCGCGGCGTCAGACGCCACCACGAAACGCATTAAGGTCACGATCAGCTTCCCGATCGCCGCGGGCGAGTTCGACGTCTTCGTGTTCGACTCCGCGGGCAATCTGCTAGGCTCTGACACGGCGGGCGGCGAGCCCTCCGCCGCAGTCTTCCCCGCCGTCTCCGGCTCCTACAAAATCGTCGTCGACCCATGGAATCCGCTGGGACAGAGCTTCACCGCCACGGTCGCGCTCGAGGCGTTGCCGCCGCAGCCGCCGCCCGCGACGGGAATCGCACCGCGTTTCCAGACCTATGCCGCTCCGCCGAGCGCGGGCGGCGCCACGTCCTCCGGTGAGCCTTCGATCGGCGTCGACTGGAACCCGAACGTCGCATCTTTGAAAGGCGGGACGGTGAACCAGGGCGGCGTCGCATTCTTCACGTCGGCGCTGAACCTCTTCCGGTTGCGGATCGACGACTGCTCGTCGCCCGCGACGGTCACGTGGACCGACGTCACCAGCCCCGTCGAGACCATCAACACGCTCGACCCAATCGGCCACTGCGACCATTTCGGCGGCAGCCATCCCGGCCGCCTGTTCCAATCGCAGTTACAGGGTGCGACCAGTCTACTGGCGTTCTCGGATGACGATGGTAATTCCTGGCTGCAGTCGCAAGGCTCGGGGCAGCCCGCGGGTGTCGACCATCAGACGGTCGGCAGCGGCGCATACAACACCGCCGCGACGCCGCCTCCGCCACCGCATCCGGCGTACAACAACGCTGTGTACTACTGCTCGCAGGACATCGCGACCGCGTTCTGCGCGCGCAGCGACGATGGCGGCCTCACCTTCGGCCCCGGCGTCCCCATCTACAACCTGACGCAGTGCACGGGCATTCACGGCCACGTCAAAGTCGCGCCCGACGGCACGGTGTACGTCCCGAACCGCGGCTGCGGGGCGGTCCAGGCCGTCGTCGCTTCGTCCGATAACGGCCTCACGTGGTCCGTGCGCCCGATCCCCGACAGCACGCCGGCGATCGGCAACGACCCCTCGGTCGGTATCGCCACCGACGGCACGCTGTACTTCGGCTATCAGGACAACAGCGGCGCCGCGAAGATGGCCGTGTCGAAGGATCAGGGCAAGACGTGGAGCCCGTCGATCAACGTCGGCGCGCCGCTTTCGATCGCCAACTCCGTGTTCCCCGCCGTGGTCGCGGGCGACCCCGGACGAGCGGCGTTCTTCTTCCTCGGCTCGCCCACGCCCGGCAACCTGCAGGACACCGCGAATTACAAGGGCATCTGGCACGGCTACGTCGCGGTCACGTATGATGGCGGCGCGAATTACTTCCTGATCGACGCCACGCCGAACGATCCCGTGCAGGTCGGCTCCATCTGCATCGGCGGCACGCTGTGCGGCGCGGACCGCAATCTGCTCGACTTCAACGACCTCACCATCGATTCGCAGGGCCGCGTCATCGGCGCATTCGCCGATGGCTGCGTCGCGGGGTCGTGCGACGCGACTTCGCCGAGCGCCGCCTCGCGCAGCGCTCTCGCGACGGTGTTGCGGCAGTCGGGCGGACGGCGCCTGTTTGCCGCGTTCGATCCTCCGGAGCCCGCTGCTCCGGGCGCGCCGCAGATCGTTTCGGCCGTGCAGAGCAGCACCGGGACGCTCGTCAAATGGCTCGCGCCCGATAACGGCGGGGCGACACTGAAAGACTACGTCGTGTATCGCGGTCTCACGAGCGGCGGCGAAGCCAAGATCGCCACCGTCAACGCATCGAAGACGTCGTACCTCGACACCACCGCGAAAGCGGGGACGTTCTACTATCGTGTCGCCGCCGAGAACAAGTCGGGGACCAGTCCGATGTGCGGTGAGATCGCCAGCGTGCCCGCGCCGCCGCCGCAGTCCTCCTGCACCGGGACTGGGATCACCGTGATCACCGACCCGGCGGGTGACCAGACGGGCGGACCGACCGCCAATTCGCAGCTCGACATTCAGTCCGTCTCCATCAGCGAGAAGTACGTGAATGCGACGACCAATCAGCTCACGTTCACGATGAAGGTCGCGAACCTGAGCACTCCGGTGATGCCCAACGCGTCGTGGACGATTTTCTTCACGGCGCCGAACGGAACGCAGTACTTCGTCGATATGAGCACGGCGAGCGGCGCGACTCCGGTCTTCGAGTACGGTCATACGAGCGTTCTCGCCAGCGGGTCGACGAACCAGACGCGGGATGGATCGGCCGACGCGTCGAGCTCATTCAATGCCGACGGGACGATCACGATCGTGATCGCGGACAGCCTCATCGGCGGGATCAAGGCCGGCGACACGCTGGTCAACATCAATGCTCGGTCGCAGGCCCTGATCGGCGCCGCCGGGACGGGACTGCTCGCGACGATCGACTCTACTGCCGCCGGGCGCTACATCCTGGTGGGGAACGGATACTGCAATGGCAAGTAGAACCGCTCATCTCCTTGCGGGATTCGCGATCGCCGTTTCGATGCGAGCGGCGGCGGGCGACGCCTGCTCGCTGCTTCCCTCGGAGGCGGTTCGCCAAGCCACCGGCGAGGCGGTCGCGAGCAGTAAAGCGACCACCGCCGCCGCGGGCAAGCTCCGCCAGTCGCAGTGTTTTTACACGCTGCCGACATTTACCAACTCCATCAGCGTAACGCTCACGAGCGCCGAGGGCTCCCGCGACGCGGCGCGCGAGCTTTGGAAGCGCCAGTTCCACGGCGAGGCCGATAAGGACGCTCCCGCCGCCGAAGAGAAGGAGGCGGGAGCCAAGGCGGAGCCGGTCTCCGGAGTCGGCGATGAAGCCTACTGGGTCCACAGCTTCGTTGGCAACCTGTATGTGCGGAAAGGTAACCGCTTCTTCCGCATCAGCCTCGGAGGGAAGATGACGGACGACGAGCGTCGGGCGCGGGCGAAAGCGCTCGCGGCAGTGGCGCTCCGCCAGTTGCGCTAAGGCCCGAACAGAGCCGCGGCAGTGATGGGGCGGTTGCCTCCAGAACCGCTCCACCTTGTTCAACGACCGCTCCTTCACAGTCGCGGCTCTGCTTGAGACACCCGCCGCGATCTATAATTTCCCCATGACCCCATCCTGGCGCGGCGTGTTCCCCGCCCTCACCACCCAGTTCCACGACGATCAGTCGCTCGACCTCGCCGCCACAGCGCGGCATCTGGAGAGTATGATCGGCGCCGGTATCCACGGCGTCGTCCTGCTGGGCACCGTCGGCGAAAATACGGCGCTCGAGTACGACGAGAAGCTCACGGTTGTGCGCGAGATGCTCGGTGTGGTCCGAGGACGGATCCCGGTGCTGACCGGCGTTGCCGAGTACACCACCGCCCTCGCTTCCCGCTACGCTCGTGACGCCGAGAAGATCGGTGTGGGTGGCCTGATGGTGCTGCCCGGCATGGTCTACAAATCCGACGAGCGCGAGACGATCACGCACTTCCGCACCGTCGCGCAGTCCACCGGACTGCCGATCATGATCTACAACAACCCCGTCTCTTACGGGGTCGACGTGCAGCCCGAGAGCTTCGCGCAACTCGCCGACGTGAAGAACATCGTCGCGATCAAAGAATCATCCGAGAAAGTCCCGCGCATCACCGACCTCATCAACCTGTTCGGCGACCGATTCCTTCTCTTCGCCGGCGTGGACGACCTCGTTCTGGAGAGCATGATCGTCGGCGCGCAGGGCTGGATCTCCGGGCTCGTCAACGCGTTCCCGCACGAGAATCGCGCCCTCTGGGATTTCGCAACTTCCGGCCAATGGGACGAAGCGCGCGCGCTGTACCGCTGGTATACGCCGCTGCTGCACCTCGACACCAAGATCAAGCTGGTGCAGTACATCAAGCTCGCTATGGCGGAGGCGGGACTCGGCTCCGAGATGGTCCGCGCGCCGAAACTGCCGCTCGCCGGGGCCGAGCGTGAAGCGATCCTGAAGATCATCCGCCACGCCATCGCGACACGCCCCGCGCTGCCGATGGCCGCCGCACGGTAGCCGCCATGCGCCGCATCCGCATCATCGATTCCCACACCGGGGGCGAGCCCACGCGCGTCATCGTGGAGGGCGGTCCCGAACTCGGCGGGGGCACGATGGCCGAGCGCCTCGAACGCTTCCGCCGCGATTTCGATCCGATCCGCTCCGCCGTGGTCAATGAGCCGCGCGGTAACGACGCGATCGTCGGCGCGCTGCTCACCGAGCCCGCCGACCCGACCTGCGACGCCGGCGTCATCTTCTTCAACAACGTCGGCTACCTGAACATGTGCGGCCACGGGACCATCGGGCTCGTCGTTACGCTCGCGCACATGGGCCGCGCGAAGCAGGGCACGGTCCGACTGGACACGGTCTGCGGCGTCGTGGAGGCGCGGCTCGTCGCGGAGAACCGCGTCACCATCCGCAACGTCCCCAGCTATCGCCACGCTGCGCGCGTGACCGTCGAAGCGCCGGGCATCGGACCGGTCGTGGGCGACATCGCGTGGGGCGGCAACTGGTTCTTCCTGATCGCCGACCACGGTCAGGCTCTCACGCTCGACCGTCTGGAAGCGCTCACCGACTACACGTGGCGGGTGCGCCAGGGAATCGAACGGCAAGGCGTCACCGGCGCCAACGGCGGCCTGATCGACCACATCGAGCTGTTCGGTCCGCCGACCGCCCCAGGAGCCGACAGCAAGAACTTCGTCCTCTGCCCCGGCAAGGCGTACGACCGGTCGCCGTGCGGCACCGGCACCAGCGCCAAGGTCGCGTGTCTGTACGCCGACGGCAAGCTCAAGCCCGGCCAAGTGTGGCGGCAGGAGAGCATCGTCGGCAGCGTCTTCGAAGGCGCCGTGGCGATCGTCGACGGGCAGATCATTCCCGAAATCACCGGCTCGGCGTACGTGAACGCGGAGGCCGACCTGCTGCTCGACGAACGCGACCCCTTCTGTTACGGAATCCGCGGCGCATGCGCACAAGCTTCGACGTAGTCATCGCCGGCGGCGGCATCGTGGGCGCGGCGTGCGCGATGTATTGCGCGGAGGCGGGACTCTCGGTAGCGGTCGCCGAGCCCGGCCCGATCGGCGGCGGCGCGACCGCGGCCGGCATGGGGCACGTCGTCGTGATGGACGATTCTCCGGCGCAACTCGCACTGACCGAATACTCGCGCCGGCTGTGGATCGGGCTCATTCCCGAGTTGCCGCGCGAGGCAGAATACCTGCCGTGCGGGACGATCTGGGTCGCCGCCGACGAGGAGGAACTGGCCGAGTGCCATCGCAAGAAGGCGCTAGCGCCGCACGTCGCGATGGAAGTGATCGACGGACGCCAACTGGTCGAGGCCGAGCCGCATTTGAGACCGGGACTCGCGGGCGGACTGCTCGTACTCGACGATTCGACGGTGTACCCGCCATGCGCCGCCGCGTACTTTTTGCAGCGGTCGGGCGCGACGCTGTTCCGGCACGCCGCGACGTCGGTGAGCGGTGAGGGTCTGCGACTGGCGGATGGCACGACTCTCTCGGCAGGGATCACGGTGAACGCGACCGGCGCGTGGGCTGCCGAACTCACGCCGGGCATCGAGGTCCGCCGCCGCAAGGGTCATCTCGCGATTACCGACCGCTATCCGGGCTTCGTATCGCACGTGCTGGTCGAGTTGGGATATCTGAAGAGCGCGCACTCGACCGTGGGCGATTCGGTGGCGTTCAATGCGCAACCGCGACGTACCGGTCAGGTGCTGCTCGGGTCGTCGCGGCAGTACAGCGAGACGCGCGAGATCGAGGCGGGGATGCTCGCGCGCATGCTCCAGCGCTGCGAGGAGTACATGCCCGGACTCGGCGACCTCACTGCAATCCGCACGTGGACGGGGTTCCGCGCCGCGACGCCGGACAAACTCCCGCTGATCGGACCGACTGCCGCCGACCCGCGCCTGTATCTCGCGACCGGCCACGAAGGCCTCGGCATTACGACGTCGCTCGCCACCGGCCGGCTGGTGGCGGACGCGATCGCCGGAAGGCAGTCTGAGATCGCGCGCGAGGCGTACCTGCCGACCCGCGTCGTGGAGGGCCATTGACTCCAACCCGCCACTGCCCCGAACAAAGCCGCGACAGTTATGGAGCGGTCAGCCCACCGAACAGATCGGTTGCTGAAAACAACCGCTCCATTACTGTCGCGGCTCTGTTTGCGGTCTCGGAGGCCCGATGAAGATCACGGTTGACGGTAAGCCCGTCGAGGTTCCCGCCGACGCGATGGTGTCCGCCGCAGTCGCGATCGCGGGCGTCGCCACCTTCCGCCGTTCCCCGACCGGCGAGGCGCGCGCTCCGCTCTGCGGGATGGGCATCTGCTTCGAATGTCGCGTCACGGTCGACGGCCGTCCGCACGTGCGCAGTTGCCAGACGCCGTGCCGCGAAGGCATGGAGGTCCGCACCGATGCCTGAGCGGTACGACGTGCTCGTGATCGGCGCGGGACCGGCCGGACTCGCCGCCGCGCGACGCGCCTCGGAATCGGGAGTGAGCGTCGCCATGGTCGACGACAATCCCGCGCCCGGCGGCCAGATCTGGCGCGGAATGTCGCCCGCGGTGGCGCGCGGCGTCAAAGTCATCTGCGGCGCGCGCGTCGTCGCCGCGCCGGCGCCCGGTCGACTCACGTTCGAGACGTTCGACGCCGCGTTCGATCTCGACTACGGCGCTCTCGTCGTCGCGACCGGCGCGCGCGAGCTTTTCCTTCCCTTCCCCGGCTGGACGCTGCCGCACGTAGCAGGCGCGGGCGGGCTGCAAGCCCTGGTGAAATCGGGCATGCCGATCGCGGGAAAGCGCGTCGTCGTTGCAGGCAGCGGTCCGCTCCTCTTCGCGGTCGCCGATTATTTGCGCAAGCACGGCGCCGAAATCCCGTTCATCGCCGAGCAGGCGAACGCCGCCGCCGTGCGGGGCTTCGGATTCACGCTCCTCGGCCATCCCGGCAAGCTCGCTCAGGCCCTCCGCCTGCGCGCCCGCTTCCGCTATTTGACCGACTGCTGGCCCGTCTCGACCGAACCCGATGTGGGGCGGGCAATCCTGCCCGCAGCCGGCTTTCAGCCGGCTCGACCCGCTGGAAAGCGGGTCGGCGGCCAGAATTGGCCGCCCCACATAGTCACGCTGCGCACTCCCTCGCGCACGTTCACCGAGCGCTGCGACTACCTCGCCTGCGGCTTCGGCCTCGTACCCAACACCGAATTGCTCTCCCTGCTCGGGAACGCACCGAACGTCTATCCCGCCGGCGAAGTCACCGGGATCGGCGGGCTCGACCTCTCGATCGTCGAAGGCGAAATCGCCGGCCTCCTCGCAGCCGGTCAGGACCGCGCCGCTTTCGCGCTCACCCCGCGTCTCGTCCGCCACCAGCGCTTCGCCGCCGCCCTCGAACGCGCCTTCGCACTGCGTCCTGAGCTGGCGCAACTCGCCGCGCCCGAGACCATCGTCTGCCGGTGCGAGGACGCGACGCTCGGAGCTATCCGCCGCTGCTCGTCATGGCGCGAGGCCAAGCTCCACACCCGCTGTGGCATGGGGGCATGCCAGGGTCGCGTCTGCGGTCCCGCGATCGAGCACCTGACCGGATGGCAGCCGGAATCGATCCGCCCTCCGTTGTTTCCCGCGCGCATTCGCACGCTTTCCTCCACGGACCCGCGCTAGCGCCGCGCTACAATTTCGACGTGCGCACGATCATCGAACCGTTCCGCATCAAGAGCGTCGAGCCGCTGCGCCAGACGACTCCCGAAGAGCGCGAACGCTACCTCGAACAGGCCGGCTATAATCTCTTCCTCATCCCCGCCGCCGACATCCTGATCGACCTCCTCACCGACTCCGGCACCAGCGCCATGTCCACCGAGCAGTGGGCTGCCATCATGCGGGGCGACGAATCGTATGCCGGGAGCGAGTCCTTCTTCCGCCTCAAGCACGCGGTCGACGACCTCACCGCGTTCCGTCACATGATCCCGACCCACCAGGGGCGCGCCGCGGAGCGCATCCTCTTCACCGTCAGATGCAAGCCGGGCCACATCGTCCCCTCGAACACCCACTTCGACACGACGCGCGCCAACATCGAGTTCACCGGCGCGCGCGCGGTCGACCTGCCGATCCCGGAAGCAGCGGACACGCAGGCGCGTCTGGACTTCAAGGGCAACATGGATGTCGCGGCTTTGGAGGCGCTGCTCTCCACCGAGGGCGCGGACCGCGTTCCGCTCGTCATGCTTACGGTGACCAACAACTCGGGCGGCGGGCAGCCGGTCTCGATGGGCAATATCGAAGCGGTCAAGGAGGTGTGCGCGCGACACGGCGTCCCGCTGTATCTGGACGCGTGCCGCTTCGCCGAAAACGCGTGGTTCATCCGCGAACGCGAGGCCGGCTACGCGGATTGGACGCCCAAACAGATCGCGCAGAAGATGTTCTCGCTCGCCGACGGCTGCACGTTCTCCGCCAAGAAGGACGCATTCGCCAACATCGGCGGCTTCCTCTGCTCGAACGACGACCTCGTGGCGCAGCAGGAGACGAATCTCCTGATCCTCACCGAGGGTTTCCCGACGTATGGAGGCCTCGCGGGCCGCGATCTTGACGCCATTGCCACAGGCCTCGAAGAGGTCCTCGACATCGACTATCTTCGCTACCGCATCACCTCGACCGGCTATCTCGGACGCCACATCGCCGACCGCGGCGTCCCGATCGTCGAGCCGCCCGGCGGGCACGCCATCTACATCGACGCCGCCCGCATGCTCCCCCATATTCCGCGGTCGCAATTCCCGGGACAGGCCCTCGCGGTCGAACTCTACCGTCACGCGGGCATCCGCTCGGTCGAGATCGGGTCCGTGATGTTCGGCGAGGCCGCGCGACACGAACTGTTGCGGCTCGCCATCCCACGCCGGGTCTACACGCAGAGCCACATCGACTACGTCGTCGAAGCGATCCTCGAGGTGAACGAGCGGAAGCACAGCATCCGCGGCCTCGAGATCGCCGAGGAGCCGCCATTTCTGCGCCACTTCAGCGCGCGATTTCGACCATGCCAATCCTGACCCTTCCCGAGTACGAAGAACTCGCCACTGCCGCCCACGGACATCTTTGCGCCGGCCAAATCCTGGGACTGCGACTGGCGCTGTACGGCGTCCGCCTGCTCGGGCTCGACGACCCTGCCGGCGCGGACCGTAAACGCCTCATCACCTACGTCGAGATCGACCGCTGCGCTACGGATGCGATCGCGGTCGTAACCGGGTGCCGGCTCGGCAAGCGCGCACTGAAGTTCGTGGACTACGGCAAGGTCGCTGCCACGTTCTGCGATCTCCGCGACGGCCGAGCGGTTCGCTTGGCGGCGCTCGAATCGTCCCGCGACCGTGCCCGTGAGCTCTATCCGGAGGTCGCCGACAAGAATCAGCAGCAGATGCGCGCGTATCGCGAGATGCCGGATGAGGAGCTATTCGCCGCCGAGTGGGTGAAGGTCGACGTGCCGCCGCAGGACCTCCCCGGCTACAAGGCTCCCCGCGTCACGTGCGAGAACTGCGGCGAGACCATCAGCTTCGCCCGCGAGGTCGTGGCGAACGGCCGCACGCTGTGCCGCGCTTGCGCAGAAGGCGCCTACTACCGCCCCGCGTGATCCGCCGCTACTACATCACGGACCGTCAGTCTGCCGGCGGCGTCGACGCGCTGCTTGCGCACATCGCGCGGGCCCTCGCGACGGGGAGCGCCGACGGGGTCCAGATTCGAGAGAAGGACCTCGGCGCGCGCGACCTGTGCGAGCTTGTCCGCGGCGTCCTCGCACTGCCCAACCCGCACGGCGCGCGAATATTGGTAAACAGCCGCGCCGATATCGCGATCGCCTGCGGAGCGCACGGCGTCCACCTCCCGGGCGATTCCATCGCGCCGAAGGAACTGCGAAAGATCGCCCCGGCCGGATTCCTGATCGGAGTCTCGACCCACTCGCTCGAGGACGTCCGCCGCGCGGAGAGGGAGGGTGCGAACTTCGCGGTCTTCAGCCCCGTGTTCGACCCACTCTCGAAGTCCGTCTATGGTCCGGCGCAGGGACTGGATCGTCTGCGAGAAGCGGCGCGATCGGTCGGGATTCCGGTGCTCGCGCTCGGGGGTGTGACGGAAGAGAACGCTCCGTCGTGCGTAGCGGCTGGGGCGGCTGGGGTGGCGGGGATCACGCTGTTTCAGGGCAATGCATACTAAGAAGGTGCGGAAGTCGATGAATCGCCCGGTTCGCCCGGTGGAAGCGGCTCGCTGTTTTCCTAAACTAAACCGGCTCACCCCGCTCCAGGTCGCGAACCCCAACCTGACGGCGCGGCAACAACGCGCACTCGAACGTAAACTCGCCGCGGAAATGCTCGCCGAGATGATGAAGGACTGGCGACAAATCTAGGCGACTCCGCTCATGCGGGGGTCTTTCAACGCGGAGTCGCGGAGATCACGGAGGCAACGCGGAGAACGGCGTTATGGGGTTGGAGTGTTTTTCCCTCCGCGTTGAAGGAAAGCATCAAGTCGCCCTACTTCTTCTCCACCGGCAGCTCCGCGTGCCGGCTCCATTCTTCCAGCGACCCGTCGTACAGCCGCGCGTCGTAGCCGAGATAGCGGGCCACGAAGTACAGGACCGTCGCCTGTTGGCCGATGTGGCAGTAGCTCACGACCTTGTCACCCTGTTCGATTCCCGCTTCGGAGAATTGCTTGCGCATCTGGTCGATCGAATGGAACTTGTTCTGGTCGTCGACCAGCGTGACGTAGGGCAGACTCACCGCGCCGGGAATGTGTCCGGGGCGCATATTGCGGCCGGGCGCTTCGCCCGAGTAGAAATTCGCCGTTCGCGCGTCTACGAGCGCCACACCCTTCTGCCGGAGATTCGACTTCACGTAATCGATATCGACGATCACGTCATTCTGCACGCACGGCGCGATCTTTCCCGTTTTCGGCGCGGCGACATCGGTCGTCACCGGGTGATTCTCCGCCTTCCACGCCGGAAAGCCTCCGTCGAGCAGCGACGTGCGCGGACCGAGTCCCATCGCGTCGAGCGTGAGATACACGCGCGTCGTCGGCGAAACGTAGTCTTTGGTCATGTACAGGACGATGCGCGAGGAATTAGACACGCCAAGCTGCGAGAACGTCGCCGCCAAATCGGCCATCGGCGGCAACTCATAGCTATTCGGCCGCTCCGCCGTGGCGCGCAGCACGATCGTGTTGTAGTCGAGGAAGACCGACCCCGGAATGTGTCCCTGGTCGAACTCGCTCTTTTGTCCGACGGCGAGCAGGACGAGATCCGCGTCCTTCGCGTGGCCGGCCAACCACTCCGTCGTGACCAGCATCGTCGAACGGTCGCCATGCCCGCCACAGCCGGGCGTGGCCCCGGACGCCGCCGCGGCGGCAAAGCTCATCAACAGGATCCAGCGCATCTTCCCCTCCTACGTCGTACGCCACTATATCGTGAGACGCCGTAGTTCGTCAAGTCCTACGGCTATAATCGGAGAGGGACTGCCGCTATGCACCCGGACATCGCATCGGGAACGTTTGCGTCGAACATCGTCACTCGCCTCCTGGAACGCTTGGCGTACCGGGTGAACGCAGCCGTACACCGGCACGACGAGGACTCGATCCACGAGCTGCGCGTTGCCACCCGCCGTTTTACCCAGTCCCTCGCCATCTTCAAGAGTCTGTATCACGCCAAGGATCTCAAGAAGATTCGCCGGCGCTTGAAGGAACTGATGGACCTCAGCAGCGCCGTCCGCGATTGCGACGTGGCTGCCGCGCTGGTGGCGCAATCCGAACTGCCCGGCGCCGCCGCGATTCAGAAGCCCCTGGCTGCGCGGCGCAAGGAAGCCGTGCGCATGCTGCTACCGAACTTGCGCTCGTGGGCAGCGCGGCGGACGACCTCGAAGTGGCGCGCCACCCTCACGCCGAACGGCGCCAGCGACACGCCGCTCGCCGATCTAGTTCGCGACCGCGTGCCGCGGGCGGCGAAGAAGTTCTTCCAGGAGGCCGACGGAGCCTCGTCCGCCACCGACCTTCACCGCGCCCGCATCCAGGCCAAGAAACTCCGCTACTCGCTCGAGCTTCTCAAGCCGGCCTACGACCGCCAGTTCGACCCCACCATCGAGCAGATTCGCACGGTGCAGGCGCTGCTCGGCAAGGCGCACGACGGGCACGCTGTCCGCGTGCTAGTCGCCGAACTGGGCGGTGACGACGAACTGGAGTCGTGGCTGAAGAAACGGGAGCGCAAGAAGACCCGCGAATTCAAAGCGGCCTGGGAGGCTGCCTCGCCAATGCTGCGCGACGCGATGCGGGAACTCAAACATCCCGTACGCAAGCCGGTCCGCCGCGCGGCGAGTTCCGCGACGTCCCGCGTCAAGACGGCGTAATGCCGAAACAGAGCCGCGACAGTCATGGAGCGGTTGTCGCCGCAACCGGGAATGCCGGAGCGCCGAGTCGCGGCGACGCAATTCCTAGCCACGCTAGCAGCGACCGCTCCTTCACAGTCGCGGCTCTGTTAGCGGGCGATCGTCGAAACAGAGCGGTTGTTGACTACGCAAGGATATCCCGCACTACGTCGCCGGAGATTCCCGTCAGACGTACGTCGAGCCCCTGAAACTTCAGCGCGAGCCGCTTGTGGTCCACGCCGAGCAGATGCAGCATCGTGGCGTGGAAATCGTGGACGCTCACGGGATTTTCTTCCGCCGCGTAGCCCAGATCGTCGGTCGTGCCATACGTGATGCCGGGCTTGATGCCGCCGCCGGCCATCATGTAGGAGAAGCCCTTGATGTGGTGGTCGCGCCCGTCGCCGCTCTGCGACATGGGCGTGCGCCCGAATTCGCCGCCCCAGATCACGAGCGTGTCGTCGAGCATCCCGCGCTGCTTCAGATCGTTGATCAGCGCCGCGGTCGGCCGGTCGACCTCCTCGGCCTTCAGCGCGATGTTCGGCTTCAGCGCCGCATGATGGTCCCAGTCGCGATGGTAGAGCTGGATGAAGCGCACGCCGCGCTCGGCCAGTCGCCGCGCCAGCAGGCAGTTCGACGCGAACGAGCCATCACCGGGCTGCGCGCCATACGCCTCCAGCACCGACTTCGGCTCCTTGCTCATGTCCATGAGCCCCGGCACCGACGTTTGCATCTTGAACGCCATCTCGTACTGTGCGACGCGCGTCGCGATCTCGGGATCGTGCAGCGTCGCGTCCTCAAGTCGATCGAGCTTCGTGATCGCGTCGATGGAGTCGCGCTGCATCTTCGCGTTCATACCGGCCGGATTGTGGATGTACAGCACCGGGTCGCCGATGGAGTTCAGCTTCACGCCCTGATACTTCGAGGGCAGCAGTCCCGCAGACCATTGCCGCGCCGCGATCGGCTGCATCTGCCCGCCGCGTCCCGCCGAGAGCAGCACCACGAAACCCGGCAGATCCTTCGCGTCCGACCCGAGGCCGTAGAACACCCACGATCCCATGCTCGGCCGGCCCGGGATGATCGACCCGGTGTTCATGATCGTGTGGGCCGGATCGTGATTGATCTGCTCCGTCCACATGGAGCGCACGATGCAGATGTCGTCCGCGATGCTCCCGATGTGCGGGAAGAGCTCGCAGATCTCCTGCTGCGACTTGCCGAACTTTTTGAACCCGTACTGTGGCCCGAAGCACGTCAGCGGACGACCCTGGAGCTGCGCGATCTGCTGCCCCTTGGTCATCGACTCGGGCATGCCCTTGCCGTTCATCTCGGCGAGTTTCGGCTTATTGTCGAAGGTCTCGAGGTGTGACGGCCCGCCCGCCTGATACAGGAAAATGACGCGCTTCGCCTTGGCGGGATGATGCAGCGGGTTCACCGCTCCCTGGCCGAACAGCCGGGGCTGCATGAGCGAGCCGAGCCCGAACAGTCCCAGCCCCGACAGGCCGCTGCGCAGGAACGTCCGCCGCGCGATATTGGTTTTCGTAATCGGGTCCATGGGTCAGTTCCTCGTGATCATCTCGTGCAAGTTCAGAATGGCGCGGGTGACGGTGGTCATCGCGGCGAATTCCGCGGGCGGCAGTTCCGGGACCGGCGCGTCGCCGGTATGGACGAACGCGGTCGCGTCGGCGGGCGTCTTGCGGAAGTCAGCCAGCGTCTTGCGATACAGGTCTTCCAGCACCGCGCGCTCTTCCTTCGTCGGCGCGCGGTCGAGCGCCTTCTCCATTGCCCAGTCCACCCGCGCCGGGAGGGTCTTCGCATTCTTCATCGCGTTCGCGGCGAACACGCGCGCCGCCTCGACGTAGATCGGATCGTTGAGCAGCACCAACGCCTGCAAAGGCGTGTTCGACGTGGTCCGCGTGATCGTACACTCCTCGCGCGTCGGCGCATCGAACGTTAGCAGACTGGGGTGCAGAAACGACCGCTGCCAGAAGGTGTACACACCGCGCCGGTAGAGGTCGTCACCGCGGCTGGCGGCGTATTCGCGCTTCGGGAAGTTGAGCGTCGCGAGGTATCCATCGGGCTGGTACGGCTTCGCGCTCGGCCCGCCGAACCGCTCCACCATTAGCCCGGAGACCGCGAGCGCCGCGTCCCGCACCATTTCCGCATCGACGCGGAAGCGCGACTGCCGCGCCAGCAGTCGATTATCGGGATCGCGCTCTTCCAGCTCCGGCCGAGGCTGCGACGACTGCCGGTACGTCTCGCTCATCACCATCGTGCGGACGAGATGCCGCATGTCCCACGGGTGCGCGTCCGCCGCCTGATACTCCGGCTTCATGAACTCCGACGCGAGCCAGTCGAGCAGTTCGGGATGCGTCGGCCATTCGCCCTGCGACCCCATGTCGTCGAGCGTCTTCGTCAGTCCGATGCCGAAGAACTGCTTCCACGTACGATTCGCGTATACCCGCGCGGTGAGGGGATTCTGCGCGGAGACCAGCCAGTTCGCCAGGTCCAGTCGCGTCGCGCGCTTGCCGCCGGTATCCAGCTTCCCGAGGAACACCGGGATCGCGGGCAGCACCACTTCACCCGAATCGTCCATCCAATTTCCGCGCGCCAGAATGCGCGTTTCGGTCGGCGTGGTGGCCTCACTGACGACCACGTGCTCGATCGCCTGCTCCAACAGCGCCGCATCCTTCTCGAGTCTCGCGACTTCGATCGCGAGCGGCTGGGCCTCCGCGGTAGCCCACTGAAAATGCGTCGCGATCGACGACTTCTGCCCCGCAGTGCGCTTCGCCGGGTCCTCTTTCAGCGCCTTGACGACTCCGTCCGGAATCTCCTTGCCCTTCTCCGGCGACGGCCACGCATAATCGTTCGCCGAGAGCGCCAGCCGGAACCGCCCGAGCGTCGCGCGCCGGAAATCGGAGTCCTGCCGCAGTCGCACGGTGACGACGGTGTCCGCGGCGGTCGTCAACGGCTCCGCGAAGCGCAGCGAAAGCATCGCTTTCGCCACGTCGTTGTAGGTGGCTTCGGCCCAACCCGTCTTCGGGTCGCCGTCGAACGCCGCTGCCGGCGGGTGCTCCGGCGCGGGATTGTTCAAGTTCGAGAGGCCCGAGGCAAACTTCGCGGCGTGCCCGTCAGCGCTGGCCTCGACCTCGGTGATCACGACGCGATCCGCGCCGCGCGCGACCCGGATTCCGGGCAGACTCTCGTCCTGCACCAACTCCAGCCCAAGCGCGGTCCACTTCCCTGCGCCCGGTTTGAACGACACCGTGTACGTCTCGTTATCGGGATTCGGACCGGTCGCGACCACGAGTCCGTTGCCGGGACTCCGGTCGACGGTCATGGTCGACCCGTCGTAGTGGGTGAAGTCGATCGGCTCATCGTTGTAGATCGTCAACGTGGCGCCGTTCTGCGACTTCGCGGAGATCGGACGCTGGAAATGCCACGCCAGTTCGCCGGCCTCGAACTGCGCCAGGATCTTCTTCTCCCACGCGGGCCGTTGCGGCTCGAGTTCCTTCATCTTCGCCGTCAGCCGCTCCCGCGCCGCTTCGATCTGCGCGGTCAATTCCTTCTGCCGCGCGGCCTGTTCCGGCGTCGGCATCGCAAGCTGCGAGCCCCAGGCGTTTTTGCCGCGGTCCGGCACAAGCCCCGTCTCTTTGATGTCGGCGAAGAAGGCCTTCATCGAGTAGAAGTCGCGAGAGAGAAACGGGTCGAATTTGTGGTCGTGGCACTCGGCGCACCCCACCGTGCTGCCCATCCACACCGCCGCGGTGGTCCGTACGCGGTCCGCAGCGTACTTCGCCAGGTATTCCTTGGCCTGCAAACCGCCCTCCGCCGACGTGCGATTCAGCCGGTTGTAGGCCGAAGCCACCTTCTGCTCGGTCGTCGCGTTCGGAATCAGATCACCGGCGAGCTGTTCGCGCGTGAAGGCGTCGAAGGGTTTGTTGTCGCGGAAGGAGTGCAGGACGTAATCGCGATACGGCCACGCCGGCAGCGCATTGTCGCCGTGGAAGCCGCAGGTGTCCGCGTAGCGGACGAAGTCGAGCCAGTGCATCGCCTGCTGCTCGGCGTAGCGCGGCGACGCGAGCAGCCGGTCCACGAGCTTCTCGTAGGCGTTGGGAGATTTGTCGTTGACGAAGGCCGCGGTCTCGGTCGGCGTCGGCGGGACGCCGGTCAAGTCGAACGAGACGCGACGGATCAGCGTGCGCCGGTCCGCCTCGGGCGAAGGCTTCAGGCCCTCGCGGTCGAGCCGGGCGCGAATGAACGCGTCGACGGGATTGCCATCGCCCGGCACGGCCGGTCGCGTGATCGGCTGATAGGCCCAGTGGCCTTCGTACTTGGCGCCCTCCGCGACCCACTGTCGAATGGTGCTCTTTTGTGCCGGCGTCAACTCTTTGTGGATGGAAGACGGCGGCATGACGCGCGCACCGGTCGCGAAGATCCGCTGAATAATCGCGGACTTGTCGGGATCGCCCGGCACGATAGGCACGATCCCGCTCTTGGTCGGATGCGTGGCCTCCTCACGCAGATCGAGCCGCATACCGGCCATGCGCGAGCTTTTATCCGGACCGTGGCACCGGAAGCAGGTTTCGGCCATGATCGGCCGGATATCGCGATTGAAACGCACCTCAGCGCGCGCGCAGGCCGCGATTGCCAGCGCCAGAACCCATCCCCTCATCGCAAATGCAGTATACACCCGTGACGAAATTCTTACTCTCGCAAAGACGCCAAGCCGCAAAGAACACACAATTGTTTTCGCGTTCTTGGCGGCTTGGCGTCTTTGCGAGAGGAATGCGTTACTTCTTCTCCGTGAGCTTCTGCATCAGCAGGTACCGTCCCCGATGCTGCTCCGTTTCCGCCTTCGTCTCCACGTCGATCTTCAGGAACTGCGCGGGGCCTCCCTCCACGACTTTGGGCCACTTCGGCAGTCCGGGACCGTTCGGGTCGCCGGTCTTCACGAAGTTCGCGAAGTACTTCTGCATCGTCGCCGACACCGCGAGATCGTCGGGCGTCCAGGCGTACACCTTATTGGTCGGCAGATTCCCCATCGCGTATTCGATCTCCGCGGAGTGGACCGCGCCTCGCGCCGGCGGCGGGGGCGCCCCCTGTCCTCCTCGCACGACCCCGCCCGCGAGCCCGGGCGTTGCATTCCCCATCTCCGGCGTCATCCTCGGACGCGGACGCGAATAGTAGTAGCGATAGACCGGCTTGCCTCCCGTCTTCGCCGCCGCGTCGATCCACCGCCAGGTGCTGTAGGCGATGAAGCGGTCGCTGGCGAGTTCGGTCGCCACTTGCGGGACATCCTCGTCGGTCGCCGGCGCGTACTCCTTCAAAACGGCATCGGCATCCGTCGGGTAAAGGCGGCGCACGGCCTTCTCGAAATTCTCCTTGGTCGGCGTCTCGCGGCCCAATACCGACCGCGCGCCCTGCTCCTCCGAGTTCCACCCGGCGAGCAACGGCACGTGGGCCTGCTTGCCCGAATCGAAGATCGCCGCCGGAGTATCCGGGAAGAAGTAGCCATCGAGCGCCGGCCCGAAGCGCGGCACGCCCTGCTTGCTCGAGGCCTCCAGCAGTTTGTCCGCCGGGATCGCGCGCAGCGCCGCCAGGTCCGCCGCGTTCTGCGATGCGGCGAACTTCGTGCCGGACTCCTCGACCTGCGTGAGCGGCACCGGCGCCATCGCCGAGATGACCGACCCGCTCTCCCCGATCGCGCCCGCGATCAGGTCCTTCGAGAGCGGCGACGCCATCTGCGCGCTCACCGAGATCGAGCCCGCCGATTCGCCCGCGATCGTGACCTTCGACGGGTCGCCCCCGAACGCCGCGATGTTCTGCTTCACCCAGCGCAGCGCCGCGTTCTGGTCGAGCAGCGCGTAATTTCCCGACGCGTGGTGCGGCGATTCCTTCGTCAACTCGGGATGCGCCATGAATCCGAAGACGCCCAGCCGGAAGTTCACCGACACGGCCACGATCCCGTACTTCGACGCCATGCTCTCACCGTCGTACCGCGGCTCCGATCCGTCACCGGCGATGAAGCCGCCGCCGAAGAAATACACCATCACCGGCCGCTTTTCGCTCGCCGCTTTCGCGGGGGTCCAAACGTTCAGATACAGACAGTCCTCGCCCATCCCGTTAGAGCGAAAGTTCATGTCGCCGAACGCCGCGGTCTGCATGCAGCGCGGTCCGAACTGCTTCGTCTCCTTCACGCCCGTCCAGTTCTTCACCGGCTGCGGCTCGCGCCAGCGCAGGTCGCCGACCGGCGGCGCGGCGTACGGAATCCCTTTGAAGTGCCGCGCTCCCGAGGACTGCGGACCGGTCCCTTCAACGGTCCCATTGGCAATCTTCACGCGGTCCGGCCCCGCCGCCCCGCACACGCCCGTCAACACGGTCATCAAGATCACTCGTTTGAATGTAGTGGCCATCATTGCGGCTCGATTATATCAACCGGTTCGGTAGCATGAGGGTGTGGGACCGGGACGCGTCCACCTCCGTTTCGAACCGCCGCTGACCGATCACGCCGCGGCGGAGCTCGATCGGACGTTCGTCGTACCGGGCACGATCGTGGACCTCATCGAGAGCTGCGGCGTGCCGCACCCGGAGGTCGGCCGCATCGAGGTGAACGGCTCGGAGGTCGCCGCCACGTACCGCTACCGCGATGGCGACCGCGTCACCGTCTACGCCAACACGTCGCCGGCCGTCGACGCGAACTTCGTGCTCGACGTGCACCTCGGCAGGCTCGCCGCCTATCTGCGGATGCTCGGCTTCGACACGTTCTACCGCAGTTGCTTCGACGACGTCGAGATCGCGGCGGTGTCCGCGGAAGAGGGGCGCGTGCTGCTCACGCGCGATCGCGGACTGCTGAAGCGCGGCAACGTGACGCAGGGTTACTGGCTGCGCGAGACCGACAGCCGCCGCCAGGCCGCCGAGATCGTCGCGCGCTACGCACTGGCGCGCGCGATCCGCCCGTTCACGCGCTGTATGGCGTGCAACGAGAAGCTCGTCGACGTCCCAAAGGCGCTCATCCTCGACCGCCTCCCGCCGCGCACTGCCGCCCTCTACGATGAGTTCCGACAGTGTCCACGCTGCCGCCGCGTGTACTGGAAAGGGTCGCATTACCGCCGCATGGAGCAGTGGATCGCGACGCTGCTCCGGTAATCATCGAACCTCATACCAGCCACTGCGTAGTGGGACCGAAGAGGCGTCTGTCGAATTGGAATGGGACCGGCTCGGCAAAGTCGATACGCTGGAAGTCTGGATGGGCAGGATTTAGGACGTAGTTCCGTTCGCCGAGAATAACCGAGGGTACGGAAAGAACCGCGGACTGCTGCTTTGCGACCCAGTTGTCTCCTATGCGTCTCGTGACTGCCTGCTCGCGAGGGTCAAGAGTGGCCCAGTCCGCGGGCAGCCGGGTGTCGTCCAGCTTCTCCACGGCGACTGTTTCCGGAATCTCTGCCGCGCCGAGCACGTAACGATCCGGCAACAATGCCGCGAGGTGCACGAGGATCTCGAGGACGGCCAGGGAGCGGTTCTCGCTCGTGTAGAGGACGCGAGTGCCTTTCGAGTTCCAGCGGCCACCGACACGGTGTGCGCCTTCGCCGTCGTAGGCCGGAAAGGTCGCCCGGCACAACCGGAATGCCCGCATCAGCCGAGGACGCCGTGCTCGATGCGCATCAGGATCTCGTCCGCCTGTTCAAAGCCCTCTTCAGTATTGGCGGCCTCGATCGGCGTCTTGCCCAATAAGGACGGATTCGGTGTTTCCAACCATGCGAGAGCCTTCTCGCGATTTGCGAACACCTCACCTGCGCGCACGGACAAGGATATAAAACGGGCGGGCGGGCGGATTTCGTGGTTGTCCGTGTCCGGGCGTGTAGTCTCCATAATCCGGCCTCATCTCCACTATAACGCCCCCAGCGGCGCGACCCCGCTCCGGTAATCATTACCTGACCTTCACTGAAAACAAATGACTTACGAGGCACTTTCAGGTAATGATTACCGGAGACGCTCAAAACACCGCTTATTCGCCGCGTAGCGCCTGCATCGGATCGACCCGCGACGCGCGGCGTGCGGGGGCCCAAGCCGCCGCCAGAGCGATCGCGAACAGCGCCGCCGCGGCCGCAGCGAGCGTCCACGGGTCCTTCGACGAGACGCCGAAGAGCATGCGGTCCAGCAGCCTCGCGACTGCGATCGAACCCGCGATCCCTACCGCTGCACCGCCAGCCGTCCACGCCGCGGCGCTCCGCAATACCCGCCGGCTCACCGAGCCCGGCGTCGCGCCGAGGGCCATGCGAATTCCGATCTCGGCGGTCCGCTGCGTCACCAGGAATGAGATCACGCCGTAGAGGCCGACCGCGGCCAGGAGCAGCCCGACCGACGCGAACAGGCCGAGCAGCACCGCGTTGAATCGCGGCCGCTCGGCGAGCTTGCCGATCTTCTCCGACAACGGCGCGATCGCGACCGGCAGCGCCGGATCGAGCGTCGCGAGTTGGGACCGCACCCACGGCGCGAGCGCACGATCGCCGCCGACGGTCCGGACGATCGCCACCGCGCCGAAGCCGACGCCGTCCGGAGCATGCTTCCGCGGCGCGTAGAACTCCGGATCGCTGCGCTCCAGCAGTCCATTGTTCTTCACATCGTCGACCACCCCGACGACGGTCCGCCACGGCCCCATCTTCGACGGTTGGATCTGCTGGCCGATCGGGTCCTGATTCGGGAACATGCGCTTCGCCAGCGATTCGCTCAGGATCACGACGTTGCGGTCGGGGTCGCGATCCGCCTCTTCGAACGCGCGCCCGCGGCGGACGGGAATGTGCAGCACCGAGAAGTAACTCGGCGTTACCGACCGCCAGGTGACGTTGCCGCCCGTGCCGTTGGCGTAATCCGCGCGGCCGCGCACGTTGATGGCGCCGTACAGCATCGAGCGCGTCATCTCATTGAACGGCGGCAAAGAGTCCGAGATCGCGACCTCCACACCGGGGATGCCGCGCAGCCGCTGCTCCATCGCTTCGAAGAATGCGAGCCGCTTCGCCGGGTCGGGATACAGCGTCCGCCCGAGCGTCACCGACGCCGTGAGCGCGCCGCCCGGCTGAATCCCGAGCGGCTGATTTTCCAGGTTCCACAGGCTGCGCAGCAGCAGTCCCGCCCCCGTCAGCAACACCAGCGACACGCCGATCTGCGCCGCGACCAGCACTTGGCGTAGCCGCGATCCGCCCGGCGCGGCCGACCGTCCCGACCCCAGCGCCTCCATGCGCGCGCGCCGCAGCGCCGGAGCGAGTCCGAACAGCATTCCGGAGAGCAGGGACACGCCGAGCGTGAACAGCAGGACGCGCCCATCGAGCCGCGCCTCGTTCAACCGTGGAATGCCTTCCGGGGCCATCGCGAGGAACGCGCGGAGCAGACCGAAGGCAAGAGCGACACCCGCCGCGCCGCCGATCGCCGCGAGCATGCCGCTCTCCGTCAGCGTCTGGCGGACCAGCCGTCCGCGACCCGCGCCGAGCGCCACCCGGATCGCAGCGTCCCGCTCCCGCGCCACCGCTCGCGCCAGCAAGAGGTTCGCGACATTCGCGCAGGCGATCAACAGCACCGCGAGCACCGCTCCGAGCAGCACCCACGACGCCAGACGCGCATCGTGAATCTGCCGGTCGCGCACCTCGCGCATGCGCATCGAGACGTCCTTGCGGAAGCCCGCCGGCACCGCCTGCATCGCCTGCTGGAACAACGGCTCGAGCATCGCCAGCGCCTGCTGCTGCGTCACCCCGGACTTCAACCGTCCGACGGCATACAGCGGGATCGTCGCGCGTCGCGCCCTCTGCTCGGGATCGTCGAGCACCTGTGGGAAGACGAGGTCGGGCCGGTCGAGCGTTGGCAGTTCGAAGTCCGCCGGCAGCACGCCGACCACTGTGACGTCCTGCCCGTCGACGCGAATGTTTCTCCCAAGCACCGCGCGATCGCCGCCGAGCCGCGAGCGCCACAGTGACGACGAGATCAGCGCGATCCGCGGTCCGCCGGGCCGCTCGTCGCCGCGCGTGAACTCGCGCCCGGCCACCAGCGGCGTCCCGAGCGTGCGCAGCAGATTCGAGTCGATCCGCAGGCAGCGCAGGCGCGCCGGATTTGTGTCGTTGAAGTCACAGTCCGACGGCATCGCCGACCACGCGCCGATCGCCTCGAACGGCGATGACTTCGCGTCGCGCCAATCGGAAAAATCGTAGCCGAGCAGAAACTCCTGCGGGATGATCGGCGCGACCATCCCAAACGATACGAGCCGCTCCGCGTTCCGGTAGGGCAGGCTGCGAAAGAGGATGCGGTCGACTACGCTGAAGACGGCCGTCCCGGCGCCAATGCCGAGCGCCAACGCCAGGACCGCCGCGATCGTGAAGGTCCGATTCCGGCGCAACTCACGCCATGCCAGCCGCAATTCGCCCATAGTCCGATAGACCCCGCGGCTTCCCGAAAGTTTCCGCCCGTACAATAGAAAGTTGCCCGACGGCCGCATCGCATTCCGCTACCCGAGCTTCCGCCTCTACTTGATCGCCCGCTTCCTCGCGACCGCGACGTCGGAGATGCAGGCGGTCGCCGTGGGTTGGCAGGTGTACGCGATCACGCACCGCCCGCTCGATCTCGGGCTCGTCGGACTCGCCCAGTTCCTGCCGGGCGTCTTCCTGTTCCTGCTCGCCGGCCACACCGCCGACCGGTTCCCGCGCCGCCGCATCCTCGTGTGCTGCTACGCCGCCTTCTCGGTCTGCTCCGGCCTGTTGCTCCTGCTGACGCTTCGCGGCCTAACGTCGGTGTACCCGATTTACGCCGTGCTCGTGATGAACGGCGTCGTGCGCGCGTTCAGCGGTCCGACGTCGCAGGCGCTGCTCCCGCAGCTCGTCGCGGCGGAACACTTCCCGAACGCGGTGGCTTGGGGCTCGTCCGTCTTTCAGGCCGCGCAAGTGCTCGGGCCGACGATCGGCGGCGTCGTATACGGGATTACCGCCAGTCCCGTCCCCGTATATGCCTCGGCTGCCGTGTTCTACATCGCGTCGCTGTTCCTGATGGCGATGGTCGAGGTGAGCGGCGCGCAGCGGCCGCGCGGAGCTACGTCGATCGCGTACGTCCTCGAAGGCCTGCGCTACATCCGCCAGAATCGCATCCTGTTCGGCGCGATCAGCCTCGATCTCTTTGCAGTGCTGCTCGGCGGCTCCGTCGCGCTCCTCCCGGTGTATGCGCGCGACATCCTCCACGTCGGCGCTACGGGACTGGGACTGCTGCGCGCGTCGCCGGGCCTGGGCGCGGTCTCGATGGCGATCGTCATGGCGCATTACCCGCTGCGCCGCCGCGCGGGCGCGACCATGCTCTGGTGCGTCGCCGGATTCGGCGTCTTCACCGTCGCGTTCGCGCTCTCGCACAACCTCGTGCTCTCCATGGCGGCCCTCGCCGCTACCGGCGCGAGCGACATGGTCAGCGTGATCGTCCGCCACACGCTGGTGCAACTCGGCACCCCCGACGAGATGCGCGGCCGGGTCAGCTCGGTCAACATGGTCTTCATCGGCGCATCGAACGAGTTCGGGCAGTTCGAGTCCGGCTTCACCGCACAGTGGTTCGGCGCCGTGCCCGCAGTGCTGATCGGCGGCATCGGGACGATCGTCGTGGTCGCGCTCTGGGCGAAGTTCTTCCCCTCCCTGCGGCGCGTCGACGAACTGGTGCGATAAGATCTCGGAATGCGCGCCGCGATGCTGCTTGTTGCCCTTGCCGCGCAAAACCTGACCTTCGACGTCGCTTCGGTGAAGCGGAGCACGTCCGGCGCCTACCGGCCGCCGTTCACGGTGACGGGTGGCGGTGGTATCGACGCGAACGCCACAGTCGACCTATTCCTCGTCCTGGCCTACAAGGTCGCGCCGTTTCAGCTCGTGAATCTGCCCGAATGGGCACACTCCGAGGACTATACGATCGTGGCGCACACGCCACCCGGCACGGTGCAGAAGACGCCCGGCAAACGCGACGACGAGTTGCTGGAGCGCCTCCGCAACCTGCTCGCCGACCGCTTCCACCTCGTCATTCACCGCGAGATGCGCGAGATGCCGGTGTACGTCCTGACCGTCGCGAAGAACGGGCCGAAGATGCCGGAGTCGGAGAAGCACGAGATCACGAACTTGCGGATGAGCCGGACGCAAGTCGCCAACGACGGCGGCGCGCCGATGTCGTGGCTCGCCACCTCGCTCGAGAGCCGCGCCGGACGCAAAGTGATCGACGAAACCGGTCTGAGCGGCTTCTATCGGTTCGACCTACACTGGGCTCCCGACAATCTGCCCGATGCCGTCGGCCCATCTCTGTTCACTGCCGTGCAGGAACAACTCGGGCTGAAACTCGAAACCAAACGCCGGCAGGTTGAGGTGATCGTCGTCGATCGCGTCGAGCGGCCCACGGAGAATTAATGCTCATCCACGCCTTCCTCTTCTGCTTCCTCGCGCAACAGCCGCAGTCGTTCGAAGTGATTTCCGTCAAGCGCACGCCGCCGGATTCCAAGATGCCTCCGATCGAAGTCACGAATGGGGGAGGGTTCAATGCCAACTCGACCCTCGATTTCCTGATCCAGATCGCATACAAGGTCAAGCCGTTCCAGATCGTCAACGGGCCGGCGTGGACTCACTCCGAGGCCTATACCATCCACGCCAAGCCGCCCGAAGGTTATGCGCCTAAGCATCCCGGAATTGCGGATGACGAGCTCGCCGAGCGCATTCGGACGCTCCTCGAGGACCGCTTCCAACTTGTGGTCCGACGCGGGCCGCGGGAGATGCCCGCGTACGTCCTGACGATCGCGAAGAACGGCCCCAAGCTCGCGGCCGGAGACGAAAACGAGAAGTTCAAGCTGAAACTCGGGTCCGGCAAGATCGCGAACGATGGCGGCGGCACGATTGGGCTGCTCGTGAGCTTGCTGGAGAATCAGCTCGACAAGCGCGTGTTCGACGAGACCGGCCTCACCGGCAAGTACAAATTCAACCTCACGTTCGCCCCGGAGAAAGCGGTCGACTCGCCGCTGCCGTCACTCTTCACGGCGCTGCAGGAGCAGGCCGGGCTGAAGCTCGAAGTGAAGCGCCGGCCCGTCGACGTGATCGTGATCGACCACATCGAACGGCCTACGGAGAACTGATGCCGACCGCCGCCGCAATCCTGTTTTTTCTAGCGCAGCCGGCGGGCTTCGAAGTCGTGTCGGTCAAGCCCTGCAAGGCCGATGTGGGGGACGCGGGACGCGGCGGGCCAGGCAGTTTCAATCCGGAGAGCCATTCACCGGGCCGCCTCAACCTGCACTGCGTGACGGTCCGCGCCCTGATCCAGTGGGCCTACGTGAACTTCGAGGGCGGCCACAATCACTTTCCGGCGCCGAATACACCGGTGGAGGGCGGGCCGTCGTGGCTCGACTCGGACCGTTACGACATCGAAACGCGCGCCGCCGGCACGCCGTCCGTCACGGCAATGATGGGGCCGATGATGGAAACGCTACTCGCGGACCGCTTCCACCTCCGTCTCCGCCGCGAGACGCGAGAGGTCCCGGCCTACGCTCTGACGGTCGCGAAAGGCGGATCGAAGCTCCAGCCGTTCACCGACGGAAGCTGCATCGTGCTGATCGACGATCTGCTGACGCAGTTCCCGCCTCCGCCGCTTCCTCCGCCTCCTGGCCCCGGCCAGCGCTACTGCCAAGCCGGCATGTCGATGACAGGCGGTCTCGCGCAGGTGAATCTCGAAGGCGCCACACTGGACCAGTTCCGCAAGATGTTCTTACACGATCTCGACCGCCCGGTGATCGATAAGACCGGCCTTACCGGCCGCTTCGTCTTTCGCTATAGCTACGCGCCCGCGGACGACACCGCCGGCACATCGCTCTTCACCGCGCTGCAGCAACAGCTCGGCCTGCGCGTCGAGCCGGCGAAGGGCACGGGCGAGCGAATCGTCGTCGAGCACGCCGAAAGGCCTTTTGCGAATTGACATGAGAGTCCTCCTCCTCCTTTTCCCCTTGGTGCTGGCCGCGCAGCAGCCCTTCGCGACCCGATGCGCCGGATGCCACGGCGACGATGCCCGCGGCGGCGCGCAGGCGCCTGGGCTCGCTAACAATCCTCGCGTCGCAGCGCAGACGGTCGAGCAACTCCGCGCATATCTCGAGCACGGCAACCCAGCGGCCGGCATGCCCGCCTTCGCCGACGTGCCCGCGGCCGACCTCCTGAATCTCGCGCGCTATCTCCGCCGCATCAACAACGACACGATCCTGCCGCCACCGCCCGCGCCGGCCGCCAAGCGCGAGTGGGGAGCGCCCCAAGCCGGCGATTGGCGCACCTACAACGGCAGCGATTCCGGCAATCGCCACAGCCCGCTGAAAGAGATCACGACCGCGAACGTCGCCGCGCTGCACCTGAAGTGGGTCTTCCCGCTGCAGTATTTCGGACTGGAAACCACGCCGATCGCCGCCGACGGCGTCCTCTACGTCACCGGTCCCAACCAGGTGGTCGCGCTCGACGTCGTCACTGGGAGTCCGCTGTGGCAGTACTCGCGCCCCCCGAGTCCCGGCCTATCCGGCGACGCCCGCCTGGGCACCAATCGCGGCGTCGCGCTACTCCGCGACAAGCTCTTCTTCGTCACCGACAACGCCCACCTGCTCGCGCTCGACCGCTCCAGCGGCAGCGTCGTCTGGGAGAAGACGCTTGCGCCCGACATGCCCGGCGAGCATCACGAATACGGCGGCACGATCGCTCCGCTGATCGTCCACGACACGGTAGTCGCGGGCGTCGCCGGCGCGGATCACGGCATCCGCGGCTTCGTCTCCGCGTATCAGGCGGAGACCGGCGCGCTCGCGTGGCGCACCTGGACGGTCCCGCGCCGCGGCGAGCCCGGCATCGAAACCTGGCAAGGCAAGGAGCCGATCACCGGCGGCGGGTCGACGTGGCTCACTGGGTCGTACGACGCGGCCTCGGACACGCTCTACTGGGCCACCGGCAATCCCTGGCCCGATAGCGACGACCGCGACCGTCCCGGCGACAACCTGTACACCAACTGCGTCCTCGCGCTCGACGCGCGCACCGGCGCGATCCGCTGGCATTACCAGTTCACGCCGCACGACGTGAAGGATCGCGACGCCACCGAGCCCAACGTCCTGGTCGACACCGACTACCAGGGCAAGCCGTCGAAGCTGCTGCTGCACGCCGACCGCAATGGTTTTTTCTACGTCCTCGATCGGACGAGCGGCGCGGTGCTGCTCGCGAAGCCGTTCCTGCGGCGCGTCGATTGGGCCACGGCGATTAAAGACGGCCGGCCGGTCGTCGCCGACCCGCACGGCTGCCCCAGCGACGCGGCGAATTGGGACGCGACGGCATGGTCGCCCGCGACGCGTCTCTATTACGTGATGACGCTCGAGGAATGCACCGGCAAGCCGACGGCGTATCCGGATCAGACTGGACAGCGCTACCTCCGCGCGCTCAATATCGACACGGGCGAGATCGCGTGGGAAGTCGCGCAGCCCGGCGCCGCGCGCGCCAAGACGTGGACCGGCGTCCTCGCCACCGCCGGCGGTCTCCTTTTCTATGGACAGCCGAACGGCGGCTTCACCGCGGCCGATCAGCGCACCGGAAAGACGCTCTGGCAGTTCCCGACCAACGTCCGAATGAAGGCCGGACCGATGACGTTCACGTGGGCCGGGAAGCAATACGTGGCCGTCGCAGCGGGCCCGAATATTTTATGCTTTGGATTATGAAACTGCCCGTCCTCCTGTCCGCGTTCGCGATCGCTGCTTCCGCGCAGAGCTTCGACGTCGCCTCGGTCAAACTCACGGCGAATATTCGGACGGGCTACGGGAACGAGCACATCGTGGTGCGCCCGGGCAGTCTCGCGATGAGCAACGTCCGGCTACGGGCCATGATCAAGTGGGCGTACGACGTGAAGGACTACCAGATCTCGGGACCCGCGTGGCTCCATTCGCCGGGGTGGCTCGGCGCCGATGTGGCGCGCTATGAAGTCCAGGCCAAGGCGCCAGCGGACACGCCGGTCGCGACGCTCCGACTGATGCTCCAGAAGCTGCTGGAGGAGCGCTTCAAGCTCGTCAGCCATCGCGAGACGCGCGAAGTGCCGGCGTACGCGCTGACGGTGACGAAGCTGAAGGTCCACAAGTCGGAAGATCCCGAGGGCGAAAGCGGCTTGGGTCCTGGGACCGCCGCGATCAATCTCGTGAACACCACGATGGAGCAGCTCGCCGACCTCCTCTCCGGTCCGCTGCACACGCCGGTTGTCGACCGCACCGGCGTCGAGGGACGCTTCGATTTCCCGATCCGGCTGGAGAAGGGCGACCCCGACGAGGCCTTCATCGGCGCGCTGCGCGAGCAATTCGGACTGAAGATGGAGAAGACGAAGACGCAGCTCGCGATGCTGATCGTCGACAGTGCCGAAAAACAGCCGACGGAAAACTGACCACTGTGGGGCAATCATCCCAAAGTCACTTAGTTTTCGCAAGTCCGGCCATTATGCGCAAATTGCATCCTCGCAACCTCGAAACTTTGCCGGGACAAATGTTGTATCAGGGCACGACTTGGGTCGTGCCGAGAACAAGCGCGCCAATACTTTAGCCGGCTTTAGCCCCTGGATTCGAAAGGTTTGCGGCCCGGTGGCTAAAGCCCTTCTTTCCAAACACAATCGGCACGACTGAAGTCGTGCCCTGATACAAGCCCTCACACCATCGAAAACTATGTGACATTGGGCAACCTACTTCCCGATTGACTTCAGGAAGGCGGCGGCGTCCGCATCCCCCAGGCGCAAGTGCTCTATGGCCGCGGCGGTCTCGCCCTTCGAGTACAGCACCATCCCGAGCTCGTACTGCGCCTTCCCGAACCCTGGCGCGAGTTTCACCGCGAGCTCCAGTTCCCGCTGCGCTCCGTCGTAGTCACGACGCGCCGCCATCAACGCGCCCCACAGCTCGTGCGCGCCCGCATTCGACGCATCCGCCTCGGCGGCGAGCTTGGCGTGCTTCTCCGCGTCCGCCATCTCGCCGAGTGCCGCCAGCAGCCGCGCGTAATCGAACCGCCCCTGCGCGTAACCGGGCTTGAATCGCAGCGCCTGCTCGAAGTGGTAGCGCGCCTCCGCAGTCTGGCCGATCGCCGCGAGCATCCCCGCCAGATTCGCGCGCCACTCCGCGATTCCCGGCGAGAGTCGCACCGCCTCCCGGAACTCGCGCACCGCGCCCGCTCGGTCGCCTGCCCCCGCCAGCAACCCGCCGAGATAGTTGCGCAGCTCCGGAACTTCCGGTTCGAGCTTTACCGCCTTTTCCAGCGCCGCGCGACCCTCGGACCGCTTCTCCTGCTGCCACAGCGTCCACCCGAGCAGTCCCCACGCGAGGCCGTCGTCTGGCGCGCGGACGGTCGCGCGGCGCAACACAGCCTCCGCCTTCGTCCATTGGCGCGATTCGATCCACAGATTCCCGAGCTTCAGTAGAATCACGGACGATTCCGGCGACCGCGCGAGCGCCTCCTCGAACGCTCGCGCCGCGCCGGCCGGATCGCCCGACGCGCGATACGCCTCGCCGAGATCGACCCAGAACCCCGCGCGCGCCGGCTTCTGCTGCGCCATGAGCGCCGCGAGCTTCGGCAGTCCGGCTTGCAGGTTGCTGCCGTCGCGCGTCTGCGCCAAGGCCTCGTAGAGCGGCTCCGTCTTCGCCGGGTAATACGGCACGACGGGCCCGCGGTACGACGTCGCCGGCGTCTCGTGCGTCTCCGCCTTCTCGGCCGTCAGGCCTTCGCCCGGCGCGCGTTGGATGCGGTGATCGGTGATGACGATGTGGACCGCGTCGTCGGTGCGCGTCTTCGGCATGTGGCAGCCGACGCAGTTTTCCGTCTTGTGGTGCGAATCGACGTGGCAGCCGGCGCAGACCTGGTTGTAGTGGGCGACGGCGGCGTCGCCGCGCGGGACGTCGTGTGGGTTGTGGCACGTCGTGCAGCTCATTTTGCCCGCACTCTTGAGGAAGCACAGCGACTGTCGAAAGCGGTAGGCCCCGCCCGCCACCTCGACCGCGGTGTTCTGCCCCGCCGCGCGGTCGAACGTCGCCATGAAGTCGGAGAGCGGCTGTCCCGGCGTGTACGAGAATGGCGCGCGCCCGTGCTTCTGGATCGAGTGCGGCAGCAGCCGGCTGCTGGTCTCGAGATGGCATTGCAGACACACCTCCATCGCGCGATCGGGCGGCAGCTTCGCCGGATTGACGACCGCCGCGCGCCCCGAGGTCGCGATGTGCTCCTTCGCGTCGCCGTGGCAGCGTTGGCAGTCGATGCCCTCGGGCAGAGGGGCGAGATACCGAGCCTCGGCGCCCTCCTCGCGATTCGCCGCGGGAATCTTCGGATAGCCGTTATGGCACGCCATGCACTCGTACGAGATGGCGCGCGTCGAGCCGGGGTAATCGGGACGGTCGTAGCCTGGATTCATCGCGAACGTGCTGCCCTGCTCGGCGTACCAGCCGAGCGGCAACTGCTGTAGCGCGCCGCGCGGCGTGAGGTGCAGATACGTCTGCGCGTGGTTGCCCGACCCCATGACGAAATCGACCTGCTTCTCGTCGACGTTGGTCTCCTTGCCGGCCGGGTCGAGCTGCCAGCGCCGCTGATAGACGCGGCCATCGCGGACCAGCATCGCGAAGTAGGTGTCGGACGGCTCGTGATAGTAGGGCTTGTCGGGGAACTGCCCTGCGGTCATTCGAAAGAAAGACCGCCCCATTCCTGTCTTCGCGAAGGTCGCGGCGATCTGCGCGTGGCATGGCGCGCACGCCGATACTTGCCCGGTCGCCGAACCCGCCGCCAGCACGAGCGCAAGACACGCGATGGCGGCGGCCCGGATCACAGCGTTGCGAGGTCCGCAGGCTCCCCGAATTTGGCGCCCGCGATGCCGGGGTCAATGGCGCGAAGGAGTCCCGTGAGCACCATCCCGGCGCCGACCTCGATCGCGCGCGTGACGCCCTGCGACGCGAGGTAGCGGATCGTGTCCACCCACCGCACCGGGTTCGGCACCTGTTGGTAGAGTCCTTCGCGCGCCTCCGCGCCGGTCCGAATCTCGCGCCCTTGCCAGTTGTTGACGAGCGGGATGGTGAGGTCGCGGAACTCGGTGGCGTCGAGATCGGCGCGCAGGCGCCGCTGCGCCGGGGTCATCAGCGGACAGTGGAACGGCGCGCTCACCGGCAGCAGTACCGCGCGCCGAGCGCCCGCCGCTTTCGCCAGTTCGATGGCGCGACCGACCGCGCCCGCGTTGCCCGCGATTACGATTTGCTCGGGCGAATTCAGATTGGCAGCCGTAACCACCTCGCCCTGCGCCGCCTCGGCGAGCACCGCGTCGAGCTTGCCATCCGGCATCTTCAGGAGCGCGGCCATCGCGCCGACGCCCGGAGGCACGGCCTCCTGCATATACCGTCCGCGCTTGCGCACCAAGCGGACCGCGTCCGCGAACGAGAGGCTGCCCGCCGCGACGAGCGCCGAATATTCGCCGAGCGAATGCCCCGCGACGTAGTCCGCCGTGCGTCCGTTTTCGTGGAGCACGGCGAGCGCCGCGATCGACACGGTCAGCAACGCGGGCTGCGTGTTTTCGGTGAGCTTCAACTGGTCGTCGGGACCCTCGAAGCAGAGACGAGAGATGGGGAAGGACAGAGCGTCGTCAGCCTCGTCGAAGATGCGCCGCGCGGCGGGGTAAGCGTCCGCCAGCGCCTTGCCCATGCCCGCTGCCTGCGAGCCCTGGCCGGGAAAAAGAAATGCAGTTTTCGGGTTCAAATCAGGATTATAGCCGAGTGGTATCGTGACGACATGAGCGCCGATAGGGAATATCGCGACGGCGTGGTCCTGGAACGAATCGGGGGAGAAGAACGGCATTCGTTCTTGCAGGCCGTTCTGACTACGTACCTTCACCAGCACCGCAGGGATTGGGCCATCCGACCCTACATTTCGTTGACAACGAAAGTCCGCGACGGCTGGTATGCGATCCCCGACGTCTGCATTTACCCGGCCGCCGGCTTCGAAGGCCCGATCCCGACCGTGCCACCGCTACTTTGGGTAGAGATCCTCTCGCCGCAGGACCGCATGGCAGCGGTCCGGCGCAAGGCCCAGGACCTCGTTGCCAACGGCGTACCGCACGTATGGATCGTCGACCCCAAGTCCCTCGAAAGCGAATTGTGGACCGTCGCAGGAATGGAGCAGGTCTACGACCGCACGCTGCGAATCCCCGAGTCCCCGATCGTGATCCCGCTGGACGAAGTCGTCGAAGACTAGGGCTCGAACGGCTCCCCGTCCGCCCTCACCCACGAGCAGGAATCGAGCGGTTTCGTGCCCGCCTCAAACCGCACTTTCCACGTCGAGAGCCGATGATTGCGAAGCGCCGCTCCCATCATCCGGTCCGCAACGGCGGCATGGCCCGGAAGCCACGTCCGGATGTACTGAGCGAGTTCGGCGGCCGCCGCCGACTCCCCGGCATCGATCCGCGCCCTGAGCGCCCCGATGCGTTTCCGCGCTCCGTCGTGCTGCTGCTTATGCCACCGCAGCGACTCATACCGCGCCGCGCGCATGAGGCGCTCCTCGTGCGCAAAGTGGTCCGACATCCGCGTCGACAGGCGCTCCCCGGCCTTCTGCACCTGAGCCAAATCACCGCCGGTAGCGGCGGCGTCGAGCTCCGCCACAGCCGCGAAGATATCCTTGTGCTCGTCGAAGATATCCGCGACGAACACCGCATGCGATTCGCTCCACTTCAACCCGGCCATGCGCACATTGTAATCGGAAGCAGACCTAATGGATCGTCCTCGTTTTCCGGTTCATGTAATCCATCAGCAAATACTGCCCCAGCGTGAATGGCGTCGTGAAGTACGCTTTTCCTCGGCAGATCTCCGTCACCTTCTGGACGAAGTTGACCAATCCGTAGTCGCTCGCCAGCATGAACGTGTTGATCAGAATCCCCTGCTTCTTGCAGCGATTCACTTCCTCGAGCGTTTTGCTGATCACAAGCGGGTCGAGACCGAACGCGTTCTTGTACATGCGGCCGTCTTCGAGCGTCAGACAGCTTGGCTTGCCGTCCGTGATCATGATGATCTGGCGCATGTCCTTGCGCTCCTGGTTCAGGAGCTTCTGCGCCAGGATCAGCCCGTCGCGCGTATTTGTGTAGTACGGGCCGACCTGCACCCGCGCCAACTGGCTCAACGCCAGTTCCTCCGCCGAGTCGTGGAACAGTACGCACCGCAGACTGTCGCCCGGGTACTGCGTCTTGATAAGATGCGCCAGCGCCAACGCGACCTTCTTCGCGGGCGTGAACCGGTCCTCGCCATACAGGATCATGCTGTGACTGCAGTCCAGCATCAGGACCGTCGCGCAGGAGCTCTGATACTCGCACTGGTGGACGTGCAGGTCCGAGTAGTCCATGTCGAGCGGGACCTTCGCGCCCTCGCGGCGGATGGCGTGGAACAGCGTCTCGCTGACGTCGAGATTCAACGTGTCGCCGAATTCGTACTGCTTGGTCGACCCCGACGCCTCGATCCCGGTCGCGAGGTCGCGCGTGTCATGCCGTCCGAAGCTCGACTTCCCGAGCGACCCCAGCAGGTCCTTCAGCGTCTTAAATCCGAGGAAGTCGAGCGACTTGTCCGTCACCTCGAACTTCACTTTGACGTCCTTGCCCTGCCCGACGCCCGGCGCCGGAGCCTGCGCGTCCGACGGATCGTCGATGGTGATCTGACCCTCGTCCACCATCTTCTGGATCAGGTTCTCGAGCAGCTTATCCATCTGCTCCGGCGACATGTTCTGCAGGCGCTCCATCATCTCCTGCATACTCTGGTCGTCGAACATCCGGCCGTCCTCGAGCGCCTGCTGGATGGCCTTCTTCAAATCCTCCAGCGTGTGCTCATTCCACTCGCTGAAAGGCATGTACTGCGTGTTGAACCCGCTCTCCAAAAGAAAATCGGAAAGTGCCTTGAGAAGGTCCTGGGCATCGATCCCGAGATCTTCACCGGTGTATTTGGAGTAGCGGATCCACTTCATAAAAAACGCTGACTTGGCCACGAATGAACACGAATGGACACGAATAAGAACCTGCTTTGTTTTATTCGCGTTTATTCGTGTTCATTCGTGGCCCAAAGTTTTTCAGTTGTACTGCCTTCTGAAATTCGGCCTTTCGGTTTTTACGTCTTCCCGTCTCTCCCTCGTTTTCTCTTCCGCGGAGAACCCTCTTTCCTCGTTCCTCGCGATCCGTTTGTGGGCGTGGAGGCCTTCCAGGACGAACTCCGCCGCGGCCGCCCTTACGGCGTCGGGCTCGTTCGCCGTCAGCCCCAGGGCTTTCGTCTTTTCCATCAGGCCCTGAATGCCGCCCAACTGCCGGACCATGTTTTCGGAGTCGACCCCCTCGTCCAGCTTCAACGACCCTCCGAGATCGAACCACTGCACGATCTGCGCGACGTTGCTGCCTTCGAGGTAGTGATCGTACACCTTGCCGACCGCGGCCCGGATGATCTCGCGCGCCACGGCGTCGCCGCCTTTCAGCTCGCCTTCGTACTCGAGTTCGAGTTTGCCTGTGATCGCCGGCAGCGCCGAGTACAGATCCAGTATCCGCGGCACCGCGATGGACTCCTTCGCCCGCAGCGCCCGCCGCTCCGCGTTCGACACCACGTTCTCCAGCACCGAGATCGGCAGCCGCTGCGACACGCCCGACCGTTTGTCGATCCGCTTATCCTCGCGCGCCAGGAACGCCAGTTGCTCGACGACTTCCTTGATGTAGTCCGGCACCCGCACTTCGACCGGCGATTGGCGCTTGAGCCACGCCTCCTGCTCCGTGATCGCGATGCCCTGCTCCAACGCGGTCGGATAATGCGTCCGGATCTCGCTGCCAATGCGGTCCTTGAGCGGCGTGATGATCTTGCCGCGCGCCGTGTAGTCCTCGGGATTCGCCGTGAACACCAGCATCAAGTCGATGGGCAGCCGCACCGGGTAGCCCTTAATCTGGACGTCGCCCTCCTGCATGATGTTGAACAGCCCGACCTGGATCTTGCCCGCCAGGTCCGGCAGCTCGTTGATCGCGAAGATGCCGCGATTCGCGCGCGGCAGCAGCCCGTAGTGGACCGTCAGCTCGTCGGAGATGTCCTGCCCGCGCCGCGCGGCCTTGATCGGGTCGATATCGCCGATCATATCCGCGATGGTCACGTCCGGGGTCGCGAGCTTCTCCACGTACCGCTGTTCACGGTGCAGCCAGCCGATCGGCGCATCGTCGGCGGAGCCCGCTAGCAGATCGCGACACCGCCGGCAGATCGGCCGATACGGATTGTCGTGAATCTCGCAGCCCTCGACGTAGGGCGTCCACTCGTCGAGCATCATCGTGAGCATGCGGATCAGGCGCGTCTTGGCCTGCCCGCGCAGTCCCAGCAGAATGAAGTGATGGCGCGAAAGAATCGCGTTCACCACCTGCGGCACGACCGTGTCCTCATACCCGACAATGCCCGGAAACAGTTCTTCGCCCTTCTGTATTTTGCAGATGAGATTGTTGCGGATTTCGTCCTTGACGGTTCGATTCCCGAGTTTGGCTTCGGAGAAGGAACTGGCACGAAGGGCGCCAAAGGTACGGGGTAACTCCTGTGTGGCTCTGGACAAGCAAACCCCCCTCTCTGCCGCGATTGTACATCACCATTCATGGAGCGGCCCGTTTCGTTCGATACAATGGCTGAAGTGCCAACTAAGGAAGAGCAGACCGACACCCCCACGACGCGCTGGGCGCAGCTCAAGGAAGTCACCCGCGACGTGCGCCGCGGCTTCGTGGGCGAGTGGACCGTCACCATCATCCTGCTGCTCTTCGCCACGACCACCCTAGTCCAGGCCTTCGTCATTCCCTCGGCGTCGATGGAGAACACGTTGTTGATCGGCGATCACGTTTTGGTCGACAAGCTCGTATTCTCGCCCTACGGCTCGATGAGCTCGAAGCTTCTGCCGTACCGGGACGTCCGCCGCGGCGACATCATCGTCTTCCGTTTCCCGCTCAACATCAAAGAGGACTACGTGAAGCGCGCGATCGGCGTCCCCGGCGACCACATCCGCCTGATGAACAAGCAACTCATGCTGAACGGGCACCTGGTCACCGAACCATACGTGGTCCACCGAACTCCATATTTGAATCCGTACCGCGACAATTTCCCGGCCAACGCCGCCGAGGAGAATCTGCCGCCCTCCGCCCTGGACATGCTCCGCAATCACGTGGAGAACGGCGAGATCGTGGTCCCGCCGGGCTTCGTGTTCGCGATGGGCGATAATCGCGACGATTCGCTCGACAGCCGCTACTGGGGCTTCGTTCCGCGCGAGAACATTGTGGGGACGCCGCTGATCATCTACTGGTCGTTCGAGGCGCCCACCGCCGACTTGACGAATCCCAACATCGGGCTCGATCACATCATGGATGTGGTGACCCACTTCTTCACCAAGACGCGCTGGTCGCGGACGTTCCGCCTGACGCGCGGCTATCCGCTGCAATAGGCGCTCCGTGACGCGCCGCGACCTCTTCACGTACTCGCTGGTCGTACTCGCCGATCCGGCCGCTGCACAGACGACGCGTCCCGATTTCGACCGCGTCGCTCCGCCCACCGCGCCGTTCTCCCCGAACGAGGCCCACATGCGCCTCGTTACGCTCGATTGCGACGTGCTGGTCGCGGGAGGCGGCCTGGCGGGTGTTTGCGCCGCCATCAGCGCCGCCCGCCACGGCGCCAAAGTCGTCCTCGTACAGGACCGTTCCCGTCTCGGCGGCAATTCGTCGAGCGAAGTCAAGATGCACGTCGTCGGCGCCAACCAGCACACGGCGCGTCCCGGCTGGCGCGAGAGCGGGCTGATCGAGGAACTCCGTCTCGCGGACGCCGCCAACAACCACCAACGCTGCTGGGAGCTCTGGGACCTCATGCTGTACGACAAGGTCGTCACCGAGCCGAACATTACACTGCTGCTCGAGACCGTCGTTTACGCCGCGACCGTGAAGGACGGCCGCATCGTCGAGGCGTTCGCGCGCTCCGATAAGAGCGAGCACCTGTACCGCATCCGCCCCAAGATCTGTTGCGACTGCACGGGCGATTCCCGTCTCGCTCTCGAAGCCGGCGCCGAGATGCGCACCGGTCGCGAAGCCCGCTCCGAGTACAACGAGTCGCTCGCGCCGGAGAAGCCCGACCCGCTCACGCTCGGCTCCAGCATCCTCTTTACGTCGCGCTTGTATCACAACCCAATCCCGTTCACGCCGCCGAAATGGGCGCGCAAGATCACCAAAGAGCAACTCGTCCACCGCAAGATTACGAGCTGGGAGTACGGCTATTGGTGGATCGAATGGGGCGGCAATCACGACGTCATCCACGACAACGAGCGCATCCGCTTCGAGCTCCTGTCCATCGTGATGGGCGTCTGGGATTACATCAAGAACAGCGGCGATTTCCCGGATAGCGCGATGTGGGGCATGGACTGGGTCGGGATGATGCCGGGCAAGCGCGGCAGCCGCCGCCTCGCGGGCGATTACACGCTCACGCAGTCCGACCTCATGCGCGGCGGCCATTTCGCGGACGCCGTGGCGATCGGCGGCTGGGCCATGGACGGCCACCCTCCCGAGGGCTTCGACCGTCCGGACCTTCCGCCCAACACTGTGCTCTCGCCGCCCGAGGTTTACGACATCCCGCTGCGGTCGCTCTACAGCCGCAATATCGCGAACCTGTTCATGGCCGGGCGCAACATCAGCGCCAGCTACGTCGCGTTCACCTCCGCACGCGTGATGGCGACGTGCGCGGTCGAGGGCCAGGCGATCGGGACCGCGGCCGCCCAGTGCGTCGAGACCGCCCGCACGCCGCGCCAACTCGCCAACGACGCGACCCAAGTCGCGCGTCTGCAGCAGACGCTCCTGCGCGACGACCAGACGATCAAAGGACACCGCAATCAGGACGCGGGAGACCTCGCGCGGCAGGCCACAGTGACCGCGTCCGCGAATGCCGCCGACGCCGTGCTGATCCTCGACGGCCTCACGCGCGATATTCCGGACAAGCGCGGCAACCCCGTCGACGTCCATTCCTGGGCAGCACCCGCGCCGGCCTGGATCGAACTGCGCTGGGACCGTCCGCGCCGCATCCGCGAGGTCCAGATCACCTTCGATAGCGGCTTCCGGCGTCAACTTACACTGAGCGCCCAGGAATCGCAGAACGTGAACCTGGTGCGCGCGCCGCAGCCCGAGACGGTGAAAGAGTATCGCATCGTGGTCAACGGACGCGCGGTCGTGGAGGCCAAAGGCAATTTCCAGCGCCTCGCCCGCCACACCTTCGAGGCGGTCGAGACGCAGGCGGTCCGAATCGAGATCCAGTCTACGAACGGCGCTCCGGACGCGCGCATCTTCGAAGTGCGCTGCTACGCGTAGCTTGCAAGCGTGCACGACGGGGTTCGTCTCATCAAAGCAGCGATCCGTTAGCGACCGGCTCGAACTCTTCCTCGTCCAGCAGCGGCAGCCCGCCCTCGGGCATTTGTTGCGCGCTCTTGAGCTTGCGCTGCAGCACGCGCGTGCGCGTCAGCCCCACGTCCACCGTGTTGCTGGCCTCGATCAGTTTCTTCTGGACCTTCGCCAGAATGTCGCCGTACTTCTCGAACTCCGTCTTGACGTGGCCGAGCACTTCCCACACTTCGCTCGACCGCTTCTGGATCGCCAGCGTCCGGAAGCCCATCTGCAAGCTGTTCAGGATCGCCGCCAGCGTCATCGGCCCCGCGATGGTCACGTGGTGTTCGCGCTGGAGCGCTTCGATCAGCCCTGGCCGCCGCAGGACCTCGGCGTATAGTCCCTCGGTTGGCAGATAGAGGATCGCGAACTCCGTCGTCAGCGGCGGCGCGATGTACTTCTGCGAGATTTCCTTCGCGCACTGCCGCGCCCGCATTTCGAGCCCGTGCGCGCACGCTTCGACCGCCGCCACGTCGGCCCGCTCGACGGCGTCCACCAGCCGCTCGTAGTCCTCGCGCGGGAACTTGGCGTCGATCGGCAGCCAGATATGCCCGTCGCGATCGGGGCCGGGCAGCTTGATCGCGAACTCGACGCGCTCGCCCGTCCCGGTCACCGCGACGTTGAGCGCGTACTGCTCCGCCGTCAGCATCTGTTCGAGCAGCATGCCGAGCTGCGCTTCGCCCCAGGTGCCGCGCGTCCGCACGTTGCTCAGCAGCTTCTTCAGATCGCCCACGCCCGACGCCAGCGACTGCATCTCGCCGAGCCCGCGATGCACCTGCTCCAGCCGGTCGCTAACAAGCCGGAAGGATTCGCCGAGCCGCTTCTCCAGCGCCGTCTGTAACTGTTCGTCGACGGTGCGGCGGATCTGCTCCAGTTTGGCCGCGTTCTCCTCCTGGAGCCCGCGCAGGCGCTGTCCAGTCATCTCCGTCATCCGCGCCAGTTCCGCGGACTGGTTCGCCGACATGAGCGTGACGCTCTGCACCAGCGAGTCGCCGGTCTTCTTCAGGCCTTCGCCGAGCTCCTGGCGAAACTCCCGCGCCTCCCGCGACGCATCCTCGCGGCCGCGCCCGATCTCCTCCCGAAGCCCGCGCTCCGCCCGCTCCTGCGCCCGCTCGACGCTCTCGATCCGGGAGCTCAGCGGCGCGAGGTCGACCCGCCCCGCCGCGATCCGCCGCCAAAGCGCCATCTGGAACCCGATCACGATCAGCAGTAATAAAACAATTCCGCCCAAAAATGTCTCGGCCATACCTGCCTTATGGAACCACATTTCGGCAGGCCGGACAACCGGGCCCCATCCCCCAATCCGCTACAGTAGAAACTTGCACGGCCAATCTCTCATCGTCACCGGGTCCACCGGCATCGCGGCCGCGATTGCGCGCCTTGCCGCCGCCCGGGGGGCGCGCCTCATCATCGCTTCCGCCGACGAGCAGTCCGCCTGGGCGCTCGGGGCCGAGCTCGGCATCGAACCCTGGGTCGGCAACCTGACCCGCCCCGACGCTGCCGGGGAGATCGTCGACCTCTGCTTCTCCCACTACCGCCGCGTCGACGCCCTTTGCAACGCCTCCGGACTCAGCGGACGCCGCTTCGGCGACGGTCCAGTGCACGAGATCTCCGACGAAGGCTGGAACGCCGCGCTCGACCACAACCTCCGCGTCTCGTTTCAGATGTGCCGCGCCGCCATCGTCCGCATGCTCCAACAGGACCCCGGCGCCAGCGGCGTCCGCGGCTCGATCGTCAACCTCGGCTCCGTCCTGGCCGATTCGCCGGAGCCTCGTCACTTCGCGAACCACGCCTACGCCGCCGCCAAAGGGGCCGTCGCCGCCATGACGCGCTCGATGGCGTCCTACTACGCGGCGCACGGAATTCGAATCAATCTGGTCGCCCCCGGCCTCGTCCGGACGCCCGCCAGCGAGCGCGCCGGTACCCCCGCGCTGCTCGACTTCGTCCGTCAAAAACAACCGCTCACCGGAGGCATGGTCGACGCCGAAGCCGTCGCCCGCGCCGCGCTCTTCCTGCTCAGCGAAGACGCCGGCGCCATCACCGGTGAGGCGCTCGCCGTCGACGGTGGCTGGTCCGTCAGCGGCGCCTGATCGGAGCATCCATGGTCGTCTTAGGTATCGATATCGGCGGCGCGCAGGTCCGCGCCGGAATGGTCGACGAGAATGGCGCGATCCTCGCGTCTCGCACGATTCCCACGCCCAATGACCTCGAGTCGTTCGTTCCCGCCCTACAGGACGCGGTCCGCTGGCTGCTCGAAGCCATTGCCGTCCCGGCGGGCGTCGGCGTCGGCTGCAAAGGCATCATCGACCCGGACAGCACGAGGATCGAGATCCTTCCCGGCACGCTGCACTTCCTCGAAGGCATGCGCCTGGCCGACGTGATCGGGCTCCCCCTCGACGTGCCGGTGTTCGCCGACAACGCGGCGCGCGTCGCACTGGCCGGCGAAGTGGTCTGGGGCGCCGCCCGGGGACGCCATAACGTCGTGATGCTGACCCTCGGGGCGGGCGTCGGCGGCGCGGTGCTGTCGAACGGCCACGTCCTGCGGGGGCAGTCCGGTGTCGCCGGCCATCTGGGGCACATCACGGTCGACCCCGACGGCGTCCTCTGCTCCTGCGGCAATCGCGGCTGCCTGGAGACGGTCTTCTCCGCGCGCGCCATCGAGGGACAGGCGTGGTCCGCCGTGCATCGTGGGTGCGATTCGTCGCTTACCCGGCTTTTCCGCGAACAGCCGCAGTTGGCCTCCTGCCGCACCGTCTTCCAGGCCGCCAGCGAGGGGGACGAACTTGCGCGTTCGATCGTCGGCCGCGCCGTGTTCCATCTGGGCGGCGCCATCGCCGGCCTGCTCCACGTCTTCGACCCCGAGATCGTGATCCTCGGCGGGCAGCTTGTCGAGGCCGGCGCCGGCCTCCTCGAACCCCTCCAGGAAGAGGTCTGGACCCGGTCGCGGCGTCTGCTCGGCCGCGACGTGCCTCTGGTCGAGCAGGAAGTCGCCGATAAATCCGGCATCGTCGGCGCGGCAGGGCTCGTCATGGCCCCGCGCGATTAGCTCTAAAGAACCGGCAACCCCGCAACACCTCTTCGCGCCTTCCCACTCGCAGGAGGTTCACCATGAGGACCGCCGTTCTACTCTTCGCCGCCCTGTTCGCTGCCGAAGCTAAGGACATCACCTTCGGCGGCAAGAACGTCCTCCACCCCGACCTCTTCACGGTGATTCGCGTCGACGATCACCGCGTCCAGCTCGATCACGGGGTGGTCACCTTCCACATTTACGACTCCGCGTACCGGCCCGTCGAGATCGTCACGCCGAGCGTCACCGTGCAGCCGTTTATGGTCGGGGAGTATCGGGTTGAAGTGACGCGATTCGGGGAAACGCAGGTCACGCCGACCGGCGCGCAAGTCCGCGTGCTGTCCCCGCAGGGCGCCGAATGGGTGTCCCCGGGACAGAAAATGATCGTGCGCGGATCGGCGACCGCCCCCGAGTTCCGCATCGTCGACGCGGTCGGGCCTCTGCGCCGTTTGGCCAACCGCATCACGGCCGCGTTCAATTCGTTTTCGTTCGGCGGAGGCAACGGCGGCGGGACGGAGGAGGCCGCAGTCTCGACCGGCGGCTCGGACGACTCCGCGGCCAAGCCCGCCGCCCCGGCTCAGCCGGACGCGCGCACGCCGAATCCGAATCACCCGAACGACGGCCAGATCCCGGCCCCACACCCCGGCCGCGGAAAGTAGACGTCGCAGACGAACCGCTCCATTACTGTCGCGGCTCTGTTTCGGCAGCAGTCGTCACACAGAGCCGCGACAGTTATGGAGCGGATGTCTCACTTCACCGTCAGCGTGACCGGCAGGTCCACCGACAGCGGATCTGCCGACGCAATCTGGATCGTGACCGTCGCGCGATAGGTTCCAGCCGTCAGCCCCTTGGGATCGGCCGTGAGGGTCAGCGGCTCCTCCGCCGTCAGCCCCGACGCTCGGTTCGCCGTCAGCCATGCGCCGCCCGCGATCGTGACCACGTACGGAAACGGCTCGGCGAAATTCGTATTCACCGCGACCTTCTGCGATCCCGCCGCCGTGAAGTCCACGCGCGCCGGCGAGACCTGAGGGACCAGTGGTGTAGAGGTGACCTCGCGAATCCGGTCGCCGCCCGCGAAGTACAGATTCCCGGCCTTGTCGGTCACGATCGCCGCCGGCGCGAAGTAGCCCGACGTGAAGCCGGCGTTCGCGCTCAATGCCGGACCGCCGTCGCCGAGCGACTGCGCCTGCACCGTCCCGGCGACCCGCGTCAGCAGCCCGTTCGGCCCGACCTGCAGCACCGACCCGTAGTAGGCCTCCCCGATGAACAGGTTCCCGCGCCCGTCGAAGTACAGCGCGATGGGAATGCAGAGCGGCACGTCGCCGATCGGCCGGCCGTCGTAGATCCAAGTAGGGACATTGTCGACGCATCCCTGGCCATTGCCGCCATAGCGCGTCAGCGAGCCGTCGTTGTTCACCCGGTCGATCTCGCTCCAGATGCGCGGCGGCTCCAGATGCGAGATCGCCACGTAGACGGTCCCCTGCGGGTCGATCGCGACCACGTTCCAATAGTCCGACCCCTGCCGCCCCGGTCCCGATGCCGTCCGGATAATTCCATTGCGGTCGATGACGCGCAGCCGCGCGTTGCTGGTATCGGCGATGTAGAGGTTGCCGCCGGCGTCCAACGCCACCGACTTCGGCTCGTTGAGCGTGGCTGCGGTCGCCGGACCGCCATCGCCTTGCGATCGGATCAGCCCGGTCCCCGTCCCTGTTCCCGCCACCACCGAGACCGCGCCACCGGGATCGAGGCGACGCACGCGGCTATCGCCCGACGGAAGGTACAACGCGCCGGCCGGGTCGAGCGTGAGGCTGAACGGGTTGGGCACGGCGGCCACAGTCGTGATCGTGAGGTCGGGCGCGATCCGGCGGACCCGGCTGCCGAAGAGTTCGCTGACCAGGAGATTGCCCGCCGGGTCGAACACCAGGCCGGAGGGGGTCGAGAGCGTAGCTGTAATCGCAGGGCCGCCGTCGCCCAACGACTGCAGCGGCTGCCCTATCGTGCTGCGGATGCCGCTGCCCGCCAGGGTCCCGATCGTGCCATCGGGCGCGATCTGCCGAACGCGCCTGTTGCCGTAATCGGAGAAGTAGACGATCCCGCCGGCGGCGACCTGAATTTGCGCGGGCAGATTCAGGCGCGCCGCCAGGGCGGGTCCGCCGTCGCCCGAAAGCCCTGCCGTCCCGATACCGGCGATCGTCGAGATGGTCCCGTCCGGCGTCACCTTGCGGATGCGGTGGTTCTTCGTGTCCGCGATATATAGCGTGCCGTCCGCCGTGACGGCGACGCCGCTCGGCGACGATAGCTGCGCCTGCGTCGCGGGACCGCCGTCGCCCGAGAAGCCCTCGACGCCCGTCCCCGCCACGACCGTCGCTGACCCGTCCGGCGTAATTCGCATCACCTGGTTGCCGGCGTACTCGGTGGCGTATAGGTTGTCATGAGAGTCGATGGCGAGACCTTCGAAGTAGTGGAAGCTGGTCGACGCGGGGAGGGTGTAGAACGTCGAGACGAGCCCGTCCGGGGGGAGCTGCCGGATGCAGTGGCAAAACGCCTCGGCGATGAACAGGGTTCCTTTGGAATCGAAGGCCAGACCGCGAGGCGACTGATTGGCCTGTCCGGCGACCGACCTCACCCGCCCGTCGCTCCCGATGCGAAATACGCGCCCGAGCACTGCGTCCGAGACGAAGAGCGCGCCTGAGGCGTCCTCGGCCATGCCGCGGAGAACGTTAAAAAAGACGGCGCTCGCCGGCGTTCCGTCCACACCGGAAGAGTCCAGGCGGCTGCGCGCTCCCGCCACGACGATCACCGTTCCATCGGGTTCCAGCCGTTCCACCAGACCCTCGTCGTGGAACAGCAGCCGGCCGGACCGGGTCAGCAGCAACCCGTAGGTGAAATCCAGCGGAACCGTCTGAGCGTTCTTCCCATCGACCTCGGCGCGGTGGCTCGGACCCATCCCCGCGATGGTCACGATTCGCTGCGCCGTCGCGGACTGAGCGAGGAGCAAAATACCTGTAAAAATGAGGTTGCGCATGCGCTACTCCGATTAGACTACGAAACCCGAAACTCCCACGCCTACGTACTCATCCATGTAGATGGTTACAATGACGAAAGCGATGAAGTTCGGTCCTGTCCTGATTTTCGCCACCACTCTCGTTGCCGCTGCCGGCGGGGACTTCGAACAAGCGCGTAAGTTCTACAACCTCACGGAGTTCGATCAGTCTCTGAAAGTATTGCTTGCGATCCCGGAGAAGGACGCAGCGGTGTATGAGTTCATCGGTCGAAACTTGTATATGCAGGGGGAATACAAGAAGGCGACGGAGGCGCTCGACAAGGCCGCGGCTGCCGACCCCGATAACGGCGAGATCGCCCTCTGGCTCGGTCGCGCGTACGGCCGCCGTGCGGAGACGTCGAGTCCCTTCACCGCCCCCGGTCACGCCTCCAAAGCGCGCCAGTGGTTCGAGAAGGCCGTCGAGTTAACTCCCAAGAATTTAGAGGCTTTGAGCGATTTATTCGAGTACTACCTCGAGGCTCCCGGCTTTCTCGGCGGCGGACTCGATAAAGCCCAGAACATCGCCGCCCGGATGGGAACGCTGGACGCCGCCGAAGGACATTGGGCCGCCGCCAAACTAGCCGAGAAGCGCAAGGAATTCGGCAGCGCCGAGGAACAACTCCGGCGCGCGATCGACGCCTCGCCGCAACGCGTGGGTCGCATTCTGGATCTCGCCAAATTCCTGGCGCGGCAAGGCCGTTTACAGGAGGCCGACCAGAGCTTCGCGCGCGCCGAGAAGGTCGCACCGAACAGCCCACGCATTGTCTACGCGAAAGCTGATGTGTACATCAAAACCGGGCGGAATCTGGAGCTTGCGAAGGTCCTTCTCAAGCGCTACATGACCATGAAGCTCTCCCCCGAGGACCCGACGCGCGCCGACGCGGCCAAGCTCCTCAAACAAGTCGAGAAAGCCGGCTGATGTTCCTCGCCGAAGCCCTGAAGTTCAGCGTTCAGGCGCTGCGCGCGAACCCCGTCCGCTCTCTTCTGACCGGCATCGGCATGGTCATCGGGACCGCCTCCGTCATCCTGGTGGTGACCATCTCCCTCACCAGCCGTGACTACATCCTCGAACAGGTCCAGGGCATCGGGTCGAATATCATCTTCGCCTACTACGTCTCCGCCGGACCTTCGAGCGCCACCGCCGACGCCGACTACATCAAGATGACCGACGTCGATGCCATCCGCCGCCAGACCGGGGCGGACATCGTCGCCGCCACGGGCGTGATGTCGAACTTCGACCGCATCCTCATCGGCGGCAAGGAGCAGGACGTCAAAGTCCTCGGGACCGACGAGGATTACCAGCCCGTCCGCAACATCGTGGTCAGCAGTGGGCGGTTCCTCGACCAGCCGGACGTCCAGCTTCGCAACAAGGTCGTGCTGCTCACCGATAAGCTCGCCGAGCGCCTCTACGGCAGCCGGTCCGCCGCGTTAAATCAGGTCATCCGGTTATTCGGCCTCCAATTCACCGTAATCGGCACTTTCCACGAAAAGGTGGAGACCTTCGGCCAGTCCGAGGTCGAGCGCGACACGATCCTGATGCCGATTACGGTGCTGCGCTACTTCACGCCGGTCGAGCGGATCGACCCGCTGTACGTGCAGGTGCGGTCGCCGCTCGAGGTCGACCGCATCGCCACCGAGATCCACGATATCGTCGCCGCGCGCCACCGTCCCGGAGCTGCGTACCGGGTTGAGACTTTGACGGCTATCCTAAACGCCGCAAAGAACATCTCGCTCATCCTCTCGGCCGTCCTGGTGCTCGTTTCGGCCATCACCCTGGTCATCTCGGGCATCGGGATCATGAACATCATGCTGGTCACCGTCACCGAGCGGACCCGTGAGATCGGCGTTCGGCTGGCGGTCGGCGCCTCGGCCCGCGAGGTCCTGCTGCAATTCCTTGCCGAGGCCATGATGTTAAGCCTCGCCGGCGGCTCGGCCGGCATCCTGGTCGGCGTTGCCATCCCACTGAGTGTGCAGCTTTTTGCCGACATCCGCATCCCCATCTCGGGACTCGCGATCGGGATTGCGTTCGGAGTCTCCTGTCTGGTCGGCCTGATCTTCGGCATCCTCCCCGCGAATCGCGCCGCCCATCTGAACCCCACCGAAGCGCTCCGCTACGAATGACGTACGATGACTTCATCGGCCCCATTCGCTGCATTGCCCTGACGTTTCTCGCCGCCGCGGCCGCTGCCGCGCAGACGGTCGAGGTCTACTCCGAGTTCCAGCGCCCCGACCCGTACGGCGGGATCGTCGCGGCCGACCGCGGGTGGCAGCCGCGTGAGATCCTCTCGCCGGCCGTCGCCCGCAATGGCTTCGCCTCGTTCCATGTCGCCATCACGATGCCGGCGAAGGAGAGCTACTTCCTCTACGTCCTGCCGAACCCGGTGACGGCGTGCCGCGTCGACGTCTTCAAGGAGCACTTCGTCAAGACCGCCGCAGGCTGGATTCCCGATCGCCTCACCGCCCTCCAGCGGCTCCCCGATTTCGGCGTCATGCCCGACCCGGACGACGGCATCGAGGACCAGACGACGCGCGTCTACCTCGTCCAACTCTGGCTGCCGCCGAACGCCGACGTCGCACGCTTCCGGGTCGAGGTCCAGGTCAAGCTCGCCGACTGGATCATCCACCCGATGGAGGTCCGCGTGGTGCAGGCGCGCATTCCGGACTTGCCGGCCGGTCCTGACCGTCCCCTGCCCGCCATCGACGCATCGGCCAGCTCTGGGCCGGTCGACGAGTTTGCCCGCTGGCACGCAGGGGCACAACTCACCATGCCGCCGCCCGGTGACACCCTCCGCGGCATTCTGCGCCGCGACGCCATTCAGGACCTCGCCTTGGCGGGCGATCCGGGCGTCTGGACGTCGCGGATCGTCGACCTGTTCCGCGTCAACATCGCGGCCCGGCCGCCGCTGTGGGGCGCGGAATGGTGGCTGCGACTTCGCGACGCGTTGCTGCGGTAACATGAGGCCGTGCAACGACGCACTTTTCTGACACTCGCCGCCCCCCTGGTCATCAACACGGCGGCGCAGGTTCGCGCCACCGTTCGCGGGATGCAACTCCATCTGAGCTGCGGCGCACTCGGCATCAAAGCCGACCAGCGGCAAGCCGTCGAGCTGGCCGCGAAGCATGGCTACGACGTGGTCGACGCCAACGCCGCCTGGCTCGGCGGACGGTCTGACGGCGAGCTCCAGGATTTCCTCGGCTGGATGAAATCCCAGAACGTTGGCTGGGCGATGGCCGGTCTGCCCGTCGATTTCCGCGGCGAGGAGGCCCCGTTCCGCGACGGCCTCGCCAAGTTCCCCGACTATTGCCGCGGCCTCAAGCGCGCCAAGGTCGACAAGGTCACCACCTGGATCCTGCCCAGCAACGACATGTGGACATACCGCCAGAATTTCGACCTGCACGTGACACGGATGCGCGAGATCGCCCGCGTCCTCGACGACAACGGCGTTCGCTTCGGCATCGAGTACGTCGCGCCGCGCACTCTGCTGGTCGCCAAGCACTACCCGTTTGCCCACACGATGGCCGAGACGCGCGAGCTCATCGCCGAGATCGGGCGTCCCAACGTGGGGCTCGTGCTCGATAGCTGGCATTGGTACCACGCCGGCGACTCCGCCGCGGACATCGCGAAACTCGAGCCGAAGGACGTCGTGAGCGTCGATCTGAACGACGCGCCGGTGAACGTTCCGAAAGGCGAGATGGTCGACGGCAAACGCGAGTTGCCGGGCGCGACCGGCGTGATCGACGTGAAAGCGTTCGTGGGAGCGCTGGAGAAGATCGGCTACCACGGCCCGGTCCGCGCCGAGCCGTTCAACGAGGCGGTCCGCCAGATGCCGCCCGACCAGGCGGCGGATGCCGCTATGTCGGGACTGAAGAAGGCCTTCGCGAGCTGATATCGGAGATTCCGAGGTCGAGCACTTCGGCGGGCGTGTCCTCGTACATCAGGCGCGCCTCGCCCCAGCCTTCGCGCCGCATCGCGCGCAGCTTCCACCATCCGGCGGAGAACGCCACGCCGAACACGACGAAGAGCGGCGTGAACCGCGCCGCCGCCGCGATGATCACCGTCACCATCGGGACCAAAATACCGAGCACTACGATGTAGGCCGACACGATGCTCACCGCGGGACGTTTCCCGGGCACATACGAGCACGCGAACGGCAACTGCTGCCAACTATAGAAAAGCGTCTCGAAGATCGCGAGCGAGGTGAGGAATTGGAGCGCGATCATGCGCGTCGCGATCTCCCAGCCCACGGACCACACCGCAAGCGGAAACATCACCGCATACATCGGCACGACGCTGTAGGCGACGGCGAAGCGCTCCACGGCGATCATCCAGTCGCGGCGACCTTCGCTTTCATGCAGCCGGAAGATCCAGCTCGCCGGGAGCTCGACCGGCAGACGCAGGACGTGCTTCAGTCCCGGCAGCAGGATCGCGGACCCGGCGAGCGGCCAGAACAAGACCAGGAACTGGATCGCAGCCGTCCACGCCCGGTCCTTGTGGACCAGGAAAGCGCCGTCTACGATCGAGCTGTTCAGCATGATCGCCGCCGCGAAGCCGATGTACGCCAGCCAGATCATACGGTGCGACCGGCTGCGCGACATGGTCTTCGCCATGAAGTGGAGGATCGCCAGGCGGCGCGGGTCGCGCGCCAGCAGATCGACAGGGCTCCAGGGGCGGCCGTGCGGGCGCGCCGAACGCTCGGGAGACTCGATGAGGAGCTTGCGAAAGCGCCGGTAGCTCAGGACGTACCCGAGCGCGGCGAGCCCGATGACCGTCGCTGTCGCGGGCAGGGCTCGGGCCGATGCCGCCAACAGGATCGGATCGCGGCTGCCCGCCAAGACCCGGTCGAGCGCCGCGAACCATACCGGCGGCGCCCAATCCGCCAGCCGCGGGAGCGCCGCCTGCACCTGACTCGCGCTCCACGTCTTGATGGACCACGACCGGAACAGCGCCAGCGCGAAACCGGCGAACAGGAGCCCCTGCACGTACACCGAGACCCGCACGAACGCGCGTCCGGGCAGCAGGTTGAGCAGCACGCCCTGCACCGCGACGATCCCGAAGAAGATGAAGAGGCACTCGAGTCCCGCCGCGGCCGCCTGGGCGCCGAAGTTGGCCCAGTACGACGGATTCTCCTGCCAGCGGCCGCCGAACTCGACCGGCGCGATGAGGCTCGGCAGCAGGATGAGGGCGAGCGCCAGAGCCGCGGCGAAGATCGTCACCGCCGCGAAGCGTGCGCCGAAAATCTCGCGGGAGCGGATCGGCAGGCCCGCGAGCGTCAGGTAGTCGCGCCGGGACGGAAAGAGCGACTGCCAGACCAGGAGCGCCGTCAGTCCGGTGACCGCGGCCAGCGCGACCAGCAGCGCGAGCTCGTCGGCGAACACCGTCGCGCGGTACGCGTCGGGGGCGGCGAGTTTCGCGACCAGCCGGTACTTCCCGGCGTACTCCGGCAGCGGCGACCCTTCGCGCAGCATCAGAATGCCAGCCGGGAGCGCCATCGCGATGAGGCTGATCGCGACGGAAGCCCACTGCCCGCGCTGCGCCGTCCATTCGCCGTCGAACATACCGGCGAGGAAGTGCCGCGTCAGCTCGGTTGTCGGCGTGCGCGTCTCTCGCATCTTTACCCTTAGACTCCACCACGTCGGGCGGGTTCCCGCAAGTGTCGTTTCCGGATATCCTTGTCCTATGTTCCGGTCCGCCTTGATCGTCCTGACTATTCTCGCGCCCGCCTGGTCCGCTGAGAAGCTGCCCGCTCCCGACCGCGTTCCCGCGCCGCCGACTCCGCAGCAAACCCAAGTCGCCCGCGAAGGCGTCGCGCTTCACGATCAGAAGGACTACGCCGGCGCCATCGCGAAATACAAGCAGGTGCTCGCCGAGAATCCCTGGGAGGTGAACGCGCTGTACGAACTCGCGTACTCCCAGTTCGTCAGCAAGGACTATCAGGGCTCGATCGAGACTTCGCGCCTCGGCGCGCGCTGCCGGACCGACGGCGTGGCGCGCTTTTACATGATGCTGGCGAGCTCTCTCGACGAGCTCGGCAAGCCGAAGGAGGCGATCGACACCTACCGCTCGGCGATCAAGCTACAGCCAAGGCTCGCGCTGCTCCACTACAACCTCGCCGTGTCGCTGAAGCGCACGAAGCAGCTTGTGGAAGCGAAGGCCGCGGCCGAACGCGCGATCGAGTGCGATCCGGCGCATGCGAGCAGCCACGCCTTCCTCGGGCAGCTCTACCAGGAGATGGGCTACCGGATTCCCGCTATCCTCGCGTACTCGCGTTTCCTCCAACTGGAGCCGGAAGGGCCGCGCGCCACGAACGTGCTGCCGGCGCTGAACCAGTTGCTGACATCGGGCGTGGGCGCGGGCGCGGAGCCCGGGCACATCAACATCGTGCTCTCCTCCCCGTCCAAGGCCCAAAAGGACGAGGGCGATTTCAGTGGCGTCGAGATGACGATGTCGATCATGCTTGCGGCCGATCTGATCGAGAAACCGAGCGACGCGAAGGCCGCCCCGAAGTCCCCGTTCGACAAGCTGGTCTCGATCTACACGAGCTTGGCCGAAGGGCTCGACATAGCGAAGCCGAAGGGCGGCTTTGCAGCAGTGTACTACGTCCCGTACTTCACGGCGCTGAACAAGGGAGGCTATACCGCCGCTTTCGCCGCGTCCACATGGAAGGCCGCGAATCTCGAAGGCGCCGGCAAGGTCGACACGACGGCGTTCCAGGAGTGGTCGAAGGCGTATAGCTGGCCGCGCGGCAAGTAGCCGTCGGAAACGTTCCGTCTGTCCCCGGTTTATTCCCCGGTTTATTCCACGCCGATGCGGTGGAGCTTCATCAGATTTGTCGTGCCGGGGCGGCCGACCGGTTGGCCCGCCAGGAACACCACCAGTTCGCCCTTCCGCAGGTACCCGCCTTCGACCATCACCCGGTCCATCTGCGCCAGCATTTCGTCTGTGCTCGACACATCCGGCGCGAGCACCGCCGTGACGCCGTAGTTCACCGAGAGCTGTCGCGCCGTCGTGTCGTGCGGCGTGATCGCATAGATCGCGACGGGCGGGCGGTAGCGCGACACCAGGCGCGCGCTCGATCCCCGCGAGGTGAACACCACGATCGCCGCCGCGTGCGACTCGCGCGCCGCGTGATACGCCGCGTCCGCCAGGATCTCGGGATTCTTCGGCTGCGGCGCGTGCGGCGGGTCCTGATAACCCTTCTTGCGGATGGAATCCTCCGCCTCGGCCGCGATCCGCGACATGAAGCGCACCGCCTCGACTGGATACTTGCCGGTCGACGTTTCCGCGGAGAGCATCACCGCGTCCGTGCCGTCGTAGATCGCATTCGCGACGTCGCTGACCTCGGCGCGCGTCGGCGTGGGATTCTCGATCATCGACTCCAGCATCTGAGTCGCGGTGATCACGAACCGGCCCTTGCGGCGCGCCCGTCGGATGATCGACTTCTGAATCCGCGGCACCTTTTCGAGCGCGGTCTCGACGCCGAGGTCGCCGCGCGCGACCATCACGCCATCGGTCACGTTCAGAATCGGCTCTATATTCTCCCAGCCTTCCGGTTTCTCGATCTTCGCCACGATCGAAACGGGACGGCCGCCGAGCCGGTCGCGCAATTGCTCCACATCGCCCGCGCTGCGGACGAACGAGAGCGCCACGATATCGACCCCGTTCGTCAGTCCGAAATGCAGGTCGCCAAGGTCCTTCTCGGTGAGCGACGGAATGCTCACCTTCACGCCCGGCAGGTTGATCCCTTTGTGATCGGCGATGCGCCCGCCGACGATGACCTCCGTCCGCACGGAAACTTCGTCGGACGCGATCGCCCGCAGCTCGACGGAGCCGTCCGCAATCAGGACGCGGTCCCCCGGCTTCACGTCGCGGGCGAAGTTCGTGTAACCGGTCGACGCCAACTCGCAATTGCCGAGCAGTTTCTCCGTCGTAATGGTGAACGTCTGCCCTTTGTGGAGGACGCACTCTTTGTTTTCGATCCGTCCCAGGCGGATCTTCGGGCCTTGGAGGTCGAGCAGGATCGCCGGCATGGCGCCTGCCTCGCGCGCGGTCGCCCGCACCGCCTCGATGCGAGCCTTATGGTCTGCGTGCTCGCCGTGCGACGCGTTCAAACGGAAGACATCGACGCCGGCTTCGATGAGTTGCGCCAGCACACCGGGGGCGTCGGTAGCGGGTCCCAGGGTGGCTACGATCTTGGTATAGGGCACGTAATTCTAGTGTGCCTTATCATCCGCCTTTCGTGATTCCCCGCCCCTTGGCGGGGCGCGTGCATTCCCCTGAATGTGCGTACGACCGCTCTCTTTTTATCGCTTTGTTTCACCGCGGTCGCCGCGGATTCGCTCCCCAGCGCGTACTGGCAATCGCCGCTGGTCCGTGACGGACAGTACGTCCTCTGGCACGATCCCGGCGCCGTCGAGACTCTCGATTTCCGCAGTGGGATCGGCGGGCCTGAGCTCGCCCCTAAACCGCCGTTCACCTTTGTCGACGAAGACCCGACGGGCACGACTCCGAAAATCAAGGTGAAGGACGCCAACGGGCATTCCTGGGTCGTGAAGTTCGGCCACGAAGCCAGCCCCGACACGTTCTGCACGCGCCTCGCGTGGGCGCTCGGCTATTACGTCGAGCCCACGTACTTCGTCGAGGACGGCACGATCGAGAATGTCGGAGCCGTCAAACGAGCGCACGGGGACATCGACGCCGACGGTCACTTCCAGGCCGGCCGCTTCCAACTGCGCGCCGCCGAACCGAAGTTCCTGAAATACATCACGTGGTCGTGGACCGATAACCCCTTCATCGGAACGTCAGAATTCGCCGGGCTCAAAACCCTCATGATGCTGCTCTCCGACTGGGACGACAAAGACGCCCGCGACGCCGAAAAGCGCGGGACGAACACCGCCATCTATCAACAGGGCAATCTCCTCTACTACTTCATCGACGACTGGGGCGGCGCGATGGGCCGCTGGGGCAAATACTTCACCCGCAACAAATGGAACGCGGACAGCTTCCTGAAACAAAGCGACAACTTCGTCACGCTGAAAAACGGAGAACTCCGCTGGGGCTACGTCGGACAGCATTCGTCGCTGCTGAAAGAAGGCGTGAAGCCGGAAGACATCCGCTGGCTGATGCAAAAGCTGGGTCGAGTGACCGATGACCAACTGAAAGAAGGACTCCTCTCGAGCGGCGCGTCGCCGGAAGAGACGGAAAAATACGTGAAGGCGCTGCGAATACGGATAGGGGCGCTACAGAAAATCGCGGAATGATATTTGGCCACGAATGAACACGAATGCACACGAATGAACTTCAATCCAATTCTGATTCGTGTCCATTCGTGTTTATTCGTGGCCTAAAATGATGTTTGCTTGTAGCGGAGAACGTTTTTAAGCATTACGACGGAGTTCACGCCCTTCGCGGCGCTAATTTCTCCGTGGCTTTTGGGGAGGTCCACGCTCTGATTGGCGAGAACGGCGCCGGGAAGAGCACTCTGGCCCGCATTCTTTCCGGCATTTCCCAGCCCGACTCCGGCAGCATCTCTCTCGACGGCTCGCTTGTCCGCATCCGCAGTTTTCAAGAGGCTCAGCGACTCGGCATTTCCATCATTCACCAGGAGCTCGATCTTTTCCCCAGCCTTACCATCGCCGAGAATTTGGCGATCGGCAATCTCCACTACTCCGGCGGGCGCGCGGAACTCGACCGCGTCGGCCTCGACTGTCCCACATCCCTCACCGTCGACTCGCTCTCGATCGGACAGCAGCAACTCCTGGCCATCGCCCGCGCCCTTAGCATGAAGGCGCGCATCCTTCTGATGGATGAGCCAACCAGCTCGCTCGCCGACGATTCCGTCGAGCGCCTCTTCGCCCTCATCGCCGATCTCAAAGCGCAGGGCGCCGCGATCGTTTACGTCTCGCACAAGATGGACGAGATCTTCCGAATCGCCGATCAGATCACCGTCCTCCGCGACGGCCAGACCGTCGCCACTCTCGACGCCACCGCGACCACGCCCGCCGAGATCGTCCGCCTCATGGTTGGCCGCGATCTCGACCTCACGGCGCGCCCTCACCGCACGCCCTCGTCCGACCCCGTCCTGACGGTCGACAACCTCCGCACCCGGAAGCTCTCCGGCGTTTCGTTCGAGCTCCGCCGGGGCGAAGTCCTCGGCATCGCCGGACTCGTCGGGGCGGGACGCAGCGCGCTCGGCGCAGCGCTCGCCGGACTTGACCCAATCCTCGGTGGGACTGTCCGCGGCGGACGGGTCGCGCTGCTGCCCGAAGACCGCGGCGCGCAGGGCCTCATGCCCAACCTCAGCGTGCTCGAAAACGGCACCCTCGCCGTCCTCGGCCGCGTCCAGAAGTTCGGCTTCGTCCGCGACGCCGAGGAGCGGCGGCTGTTCGACCCCGTCGCGAGCCGTCTCGCGCTCAAGTGCGCGTCCACCGGCGCGCCCGTCAGCACCCTCAGCGGCGGCAATCAGCAGAAGGTGCTGTTCACCCGATCGCTCCTCCGCGACCCCAACGTTCTCTTCCTCGACGATCCCGCCCGCGGCATCGACGTAGCCGCCAAACAGGACATCTACCGCGCCATCGACGAGTTCGCCGCCGCCGGCAAGGGCGTGATCCTCGTGAGCTCCGAGCTTCCCGAGCTTCTGCGCTGCTCCGACCGCATCCTGGTCCTCGCCGCCGGACGGCAGACCGCGCTTCTCGATGCCGCCACCGCCACGCCAGAGAGCATCATGGCCGCCGCAACCCGCCTATAATACGAGTTCCCATGACCAAGCGGCCGCGCCGGTTTCCCGAGAGCCTGCTCGCTCTCCTCGGCATCATCGTTCTCGCGATCGCCGTCAGTCCCGTCGCGTCCGACGGCGGCCGCATCTTCCTGCAGCCCGGCAACCTCACCGACATCCTCCGCCAGATTTCCATCATCGGCATCATCTCGCTCGGGATGACTTTCGTGATCCTGACCGCCGGAATCGACCTCAGTGTCGGTAGCATCCTCGCCCTCGCAACAGTCGTCGTGAGCATGGGCATTGTCCGTCAGGGACACGGCATCGCCGTCTCCATCCTGCTGGCGCTGGGCGCATCCGCTGCGGTCGGCGTGCTCAACGGCGTCATCACCGCAACCCTGAGGATGCAGCCATTCGTGGTCACGCTCGCGACCATGATCGGGGTGCGCGGCCTCGCGAAATGGCTCTCCAGCAACGAGAACATCGATATCGGCTTCGGCCACGATCTCGCCGCTACCTTCGCCGCCTCGTTCAGCCGCAAGGCCGTCATCATCGGGACCTACGTCGCGCTGGCGGGCTCCTTCTGGGTCCTGCTCACGCGAACGGTTTTCGGCCGGTACGTGCGCGCGGTCGGCGATAATCCCAAGGCGGCGGAGTATGCGGGCCTGCCGATCCGCGCCACCAAGATCTGGGTCTATGGGCTGTCGGGGCTGCTCTCCGGCATCGCCGGCGTGCTCTACACGGCTGAGAATCACCAGGGCAATCCCAACGCGGGAGTCGCTTACGAGCTCGACGCGATCGCCGCCGTCGTGATCGGCGGCACGCGGCTGTCGGGCGGCAAGGGGTCAATCTCAGGGACGGTGATCGGCGCGCTGTTCATGGGGATTCTGACCAACCTGCTGCGGCTGAACAACGTGGATAGTAACGTAGAAATGATGATCAAAGCCATTCTGATCGTGCTGGCCGTCGCCGCCCAACGGGAGCGCAAATCGAAATGAAGACGATCGCCCTGGGTGTGGCCTGCCTGCTCGCCTGTTCGTGCGGGGGAGGCAAAAAGCAATTCTTCGTGGCGTTCAGCCAAGCCAACAACGCGGAACCTTACCGCGCGGCGCAGAACGCGCTCATGACGAAGCTGTGGGGACAACAACCGGACGTCCGCCTCGTCATCTCCGACGCGCAGCAGGACAACAGCAAACAGATCGCCAACGTCGAGACCTTCCTCCGCCAGAAGCCCGACCTGCTGATCGTTGCGCCCAACGAGCGCACCGCCGTCACGGATGTGATGCGCACCGCGCTCGACCGGCAGCTCCCTGTCATCTGCCTGGAGCGCGACATCAGCGTGCCCAACTACACCACCTATATCCACAGCGACAATCTCGAGATCGGCCGCGCAGCCGGCGTTTTCATTGCGGAGTATCTAAAGAAGAAGTACGGCGAGGCGAAGGGCAACGTGGTCTCGATCCGCGGCCTCCTTGGCGTCGAAGGCGAGATCAATCGCGACAAGGGCGCCAAGGAGGTCTTCGCCCAATATCCCGGCATTAAGATCGTCGCCGACCCGGTCGCCGACTGGCTCCAGGATAAGGGTAAGGACCGCATGGCCGAAGTGCTGCGCGCGCAGCCCCGCATCGACGTCGTCTATGGCCACAACGACCCCATGGCCATCGGAGCGTGGATCGCCGCCCACGATCTCGGCGTCGAGCGCGAGATGATCTTCGTCGGCGTCGACGGCCTCGGCGGGGAGTCGGGGGGCATCAAGAAGGTGATGGACGGCGTGCTCGCGGCGACCTTCATTTACCCCCTCTGCGTCGACAAGGCGGTCGAGATCGGCAACCGGATACTGCACGATCCGTCCTTCCGTCCCGAGCGCGAGTACGTCATCCCGTCCACGATGGTCACGAAAGAGAATGCGGCAAAACTCTATGCGCAGCAGTAGCGCGCTCGTGCTCTTCGCGGCAGCGGCATGGGCGCAGTCGTGGACCCCGCAGGTGTCGCACACGACCGCGTCGCTGCGCGGCCTCTCGACGGTCAACGACCGCGTCGCGTGGGCCAGCGGCACTGGCGGAACGTATCTCGTGACGACGGACGGCGGCGCGACGTGGACGGCCGCCAAAGTTCCCGACGCCGAAAAACTCGACTTCCGCGACGTTCACGCGGTCGACGAGCACACCGCGTGGCTCATGTCCGCGGGCACGGGCGATCTCTCGCGCATCTATCGCACGTCCGACGGCGGCGCCCATTGGACGCTCCAGTTCGTCAATCCCGACCCCACCGGTTTCTTCGACGCGATTGCCTTCTGGGACGCGCAGCACGGTATCGCGATCGGCGACCCGGTCCGCGGCCATTTCGTCATTCTCGAGACCGCGGACGGCGGCGCGCACTGGGTCAAGCGAGTGGGTCCCGAAGCGGTCGCGGGTGAAGGCGCCTTCGCGGCCAGCGGCACCTGCCTGATTGCGACGGGCTATCGCGACGCATGGTTCGTCACCGGCGGCGCACGCGTGTTTCACTCGACCAATCGCGGCACGACCTGGACCGCCGCCCAAACGCCGATTCGCCACGACAGCGCCAGCGCCGGCATTTTCTCGCTCGCTTTCTTCGGACCGTCGCGCGGCATCGCGGTCGGCGGCGATTACGCGAATCCGAAGGAGGACGCGCACAACATCGCCGTGACGTCGGATGGCCGCACCTGGACCGAACCCGCGTCGCGACCCGCCGGCTTCCGCTCGGCGGTGCAATATGTCCCGTCGCTTCACGCGTGGGTCGTAGTCGGGACCAGCGGGTCGGACATCTCGACCGATGACGGCCAGACCTGGAAGCGGTTCGACGAAGCGGCGTACAACGCCGTGGCGTTCCCGTTCGCGGTCGGGCCGAAAGGCGCGATCGCGAAGTTCACGCGTTAGCGGGGCGAGCTTCAGCCCGCCGGCGTCTCTGGCCGTTTACAATGAGGGTCGCCGACACCGTATGCCCGAGCGTCCGTCCGTCTTGCTGGTATTGCCCCAGTTGCCGCACGACCCCGCCAGCGGCGCGGCGCGATCGATGCGGACCATCTGCGAGGTGCTCGTGGCCGGCGGCTTCAACGTCCGCGCGCTCGCCGTCACTGCCACCGAACGCGCCCACAATGAGAACACAGCGGCGCACCTCGCATCTTTGGGAATTCAGCCCGAGATCGGCAAGCGCGAAAAAGGGAATCGGCCGGAACTGACCTTCGTGCATCGAGGCATTTCCTATCGGTTGCTCGACACTGCCGGGACGACTTTTGCGGGATGGCAGAAGCTGTACAACCGTCAGTTCGATCGGATGTTCGACGAGGAACTCGAGCAGTTCGGTCCGGACATCGTGTTCACGCTCGGCGGCGCTCCGGCGGATGTGAAGCGCCGGCAGCGGGCGCGGCGCCGCGGAATCAAGGTCGTGTTCGGACTGCGCAACATGGGGTACCTCGCGCCGGGCGCGCTCGACGAGACCGATGCCGTTCTCGCAGCCAGCCGGTTCCTGGCGGACCGGTACCGCGATGCGATCGGCGTCGAGTGCACGGCTTTGCCCTCGCCGATCGAGATGCAAGATGTCGTCGCTCCCGAGCGGCAGGCGATCTTCGTCACGATGATCAATCCGACCGTCGACAAGGGCCTCATGGTCTTCGCGCGAATCGCGGAAGAAGTGAGCCGCCGCCGTCCCACCGTCGCTTTCCTCGTGATCGAGTCGCGAGGCACGGGCGGTCAACTCGGAGGCGCCGCTCTCGCCGGAGGCTTCGACCTCAGACGCCACGAGAACATCATCGTTTCGCCCCCAACTCCCGAACCCAAGGACATCTATGCGGGCACGCGTCTGCTGGTTGTGCCTTCCGTCGCCGGGGACGCGGCGCCGCGAGTGATCGCCGAAGCCCTGCTGAACGGCATCCCGCCGATCGTCAGCGACCGCGGCGGTCTGCCCGAAGCGGCGAACGGCGGCGGGTTCGTGGTCGCGATTCCCGCGGACGTGACGCCCTCGACCCGGATTCCGGTGAGTCCCGAAATCGCGGCCCCGTGGGTCGATTTGATCTTGCGTCTCACCGAGGATAATGCCGCTTACACGGCCGCGTCCCGTCGAGCGCTCGACGCGGCGGGAATCTATCGCAGCGGGCCATTGGCCGAGCGATACGTCTCCTTCTTTATGAAGATTGCGCATTTGTAGTTTTCCCTTGCGTAACGCCGTTCGGCGAAGGTAGTATTTTCGGAAAGGAGGAGACTCATTGGAGAGCTCTGGAACGACCCAAGCGGCAGCCGCGAACTACCTGGAACAAGCGAAGCAGTTTCTGAAAGGCGGCCGGTTGCTCCGGGCCGCGCCGTTGGCCTTGATCGCCGTGACGGCACTGCACGCCGCGCCGACTTTCGTCGCGCCGAATAGCGTCAGCCTTACCGAGTGCCAGGCATCCGGGGGCTCCTCCCAAGTGACACCACTTGCGGGCGCGCCCGTCAACAGCAGTCGCGGCATCTCCCTCTCCGGCGCCGCGCGCATGACCGTGGGGTCTGGCTCCAGTTATTCCGACTGTCTCAAAATGCGGTGGTCTGGAACCGGGTCCGGGACCTTCGACGCGGGTACGCTCCCTCTGGCGTGGGTTTTCTCGATCGCGGGAAACAGTCCTCCGGCCGTGACGGTGAGCAGTTGGGCGATGACCGTCACGCTCAACTCCACGGCGACGACGATCAACTGCTCGGGCAACTGCTCGGGCGGCAGCATCACCGGGTCCGGGAGCGTGAACACGCCCGGGAGCGCGGTCGCGCTTACCACGTGGAGCGTGTTGCTGCAGGTGAACGGAATATGGAATACTCCCGGCGGCGCTTTCACGGTGACAGTACCCGGCGCCACGAGTATCGACATCAACGCTACTGGAGGGAGTGGCGGGGCTGCCGCTGTCCCGGCTCTGACGAACACCATGGTGGCCCTGCTCGCCGCCGCGCTGCTGGCGATGGGCGCCGCGTATCTGAAACGGCCGACCTTAGGCGTCTGACCGCCCAAACCGTGCCCCACTTAGTACAATAGCCGGATGCGACTCCGGTTCGCCGTAGCCGCATCCGTCGTCGGCGTTCTCGCGCTGGCGGCGGATGGGCCCACTTTCCGCACCACGCTTTCCCTCGTCAAAGCCGACGCGTACGTCTACGACCGCCAGACCCACGCCGCGATCGTCGACCTCCAGCAGTCCGACTTCCGCGTCCTCGACGAGGACCAACCGCGCGACCTCGTCTACTTCGGGGACGACGCTGGACCACTCGATCTCGTCCTCCTGCTCGACGTCAGCGGCAGCGTCCTCGAGATCCTGCCGAAGATCGCGAATGCGGCGTCCGGCGCGCTATCGGTGCTCCAGCCCGGCGATCGCGCCGCCGTCATGGCGTTCAGCAAGCGCACCGTGACCACCCAGCCGCTGACTTCTGACTTCGACGCGGTCGCGGAGGGCATTCGCGACGCCACCCGCGTCCGCATTGGCCTCGACACGGATATCAACCAGGCCCTCTGGTCGGCCGCCGACTACCTGCACCGAGCCGGTGGGACCGCGCGGCGCGCCATCCTGATCGTCACGGACAACGAGCAGATGACGCGCGTGCCGGACTCGGTAGTCGACGAACAGCTCTCGGAGTCCGGAGCGGTCCTCGACGGCCTGCTGCTGCGCGCCCTCCCGCTGCCGCACGTCACGCATCCTGGGATTCTGGGGTTCGCCCGCAACACCGGAGGCGAGGTGATCGAAGGCGGCCACCCCGCCGAGCGACTCGCGGAGATGATCCGCCGCATCAAGTTCCGCTACAGTCTCCACTTCCGGCCGGTTGACGGGACTGGCCCGCAGCCCCGGCGCATCCACATCGAACTCACGCCGGAAGCGCGCCGCCGCTACCCGAACGCGGTGGTCCGCGCGCGGCGCCTGTACTTCCCGCAAGGGACCTACAAACCGAAGCTACAGCCGGGCGAGACCATCGCTATTTTCGGGCGCACTGGAAAACCTGCCGCATGAAGTCCCAAACCGCCTGATTCAGGAACGGCTTCATCTGCTCCTTGCCCGCCGCGGGCCAGTTTGCCCGATCGCCCCAGAGCTTGGTCAACCCTTCCGCGACTTCGCGGTCGCCGCGCGTGAAGCCCAACTCCAGCTTTTTCCACCGCGCTCCCAAGGCCTGCGCGCGCTCGCCGGCTGGGTCTTCACCCGCTGCGACTGCGGCCTCGGCGTCGGCGAAAACATCGCGCCACGCCTGCTCCGCCTCGGCCTGCATTTCCGGCAGCCACTCCTTTTTGCGCTCGTCGATCTTCGCCCGGGCCTCCGGGCTGTAATACTTCTCCGTCCAGTTTTCCGGCATTTCAAGCTCCTCGATGATTTTTCGCAACAGCGCCGGAGTCGGCTCGCGTTCGGCCCTGCGGATCGCGCGGATCGCCCGGTCGAGCATCCGCCGCTTCTCCTCGAGCGCCGCGCGCTGCTCCCGCAGCACGTCCGGCAGGTCTCGACCGTCGCGCGCCAACAATTCCCCGACCCGCTTCAACGGCAGCCCGAGAAACTTCAACGCCACGATCTGCTCCAACCGCTCCAGGTCGCGCTCGCGATAGACGCGATACCCCGACCCGTTGCGCCCCGGCCGCAGCAGCCCCAGCCGGTCGTAATGATGCAGCGTCCGCACCGTCACGCCCGCCAGATCCGCAAACTCCTGCGCTGTCACAAATTCATCCTCAGGTCTGACGCTGCGTCAGGGTCAAGAGAATTTTTCACCGAGCCCCGCTTCCCGCGCGCGACGGTACGCCACGGCCGCCGCCGCGATGTCCTCCACAGCCAAGCCGAGCGACTTGAACAGCGTCACCTCGTCCGCCGATCGCCGCCCCGCCCGCACTCCCTCGACGATCTCACCGAGTTCCGCGCGCACGCGCTCCGCCGTGATGCGTCCTTCCGCGATCGTCTGTACTACGTCGCCCGACTCGACCAGCGCCGCCGCTCGCGAATCCACGACTAGCGTGGCGCGCGCTACCAGCGCCGGGTCCACTTCGCGCTGCGACGGACGGCATGCGCCGATCGCGATCACGTGTGCGCCGTCCTTCACCCACGCGCTCTCGATCGCCGGCGTCACGGAGGAAGTCGCCACCACGACTACATCCGCGCCCTGCACCGCCTCTGCCGCCGACGCAGTGGCGCGCGTATCGGCCCGCGCCGCCGCGAACTGCTCCCGGTGCGCCGCCGTCGGACTCCAGACGCGGACCTCTTCGAACGCGCGGACCGTCCGCAGCGCGTCGTAATGGCTCGCCGCCTGTACGCCCGACCCCAGAATCGCCAAAGTCCGTGCCTCAACCCGCGCCAGATACTTCACCGAGACAGCCGACGCCGCGGCCGTCCGGGCCTCGGTGATGTAGCGCCCGTCGAGCAGCGCGAGCATCTCACCGTCGTCGGGATCGAAGAGCGCGATCGCGGCCAGGTGCGTGTGCTTACCGCGCGACGCGTTTCCCGGAAAGACCGTGACCAGCTTCGCGCCCATCACGCCCTGCGCGCGGTACAACGCCGGCATGACCGCGAAGAACGACCGCTCCGCCGCCTCGATCGCGGTCCGCACCGGCTGCGCCACCCGCCCGGCCGAGAAGTCGGCGAGCGCCCGCTCCATGACTTCGATCAGCTCCAGCGGTGAGAGCACGGCCCGCACGTTTTCCTCGTTCAGCCACAACGCCATTCCCGCTATTGTAGGCCGCGGTTTACACTGGAATTACCGATGTTTCGCTGTCTCACCGCGCTCCTCGCCGTATCCTGTCTCGCCGCCGCGCCCGCATTCCAGTTGCGCGACACCAACGGCACGGTCCACACGAATGCCGAATGGGCGAATCAGAAGGCGATTCTGCTCTTCTTCGTCACCACCGATTGTCCCGTCGCCAACAGCTACGTGCCGGAGATGAACCGACTCCGCGACGCCTACACCGCGCGCGGCGTCGCCGTCTACGCCGTTCAGTCGGAGGTCACCGTCCCCGACGCGGCAGTCGCGAAGTACGCCAAGGAGTTTCGCTACGCCTTCCCGCTCCTGCTCGATCCGCACCAGGACCTGGTCCGCCTGGCGAACGCGACCGTGACCCCACAAGCCGCGGTCCTCACGCCCGACGGCAAAGTCCAATACCTGGGCCGAATCGACAATCGGGTCGAAGACTTCGGCAAGCAGCGCTACCAGGCCACCGCCTCCGAGCTTCGCGAGGCGCTCGACGCGGTCCTCGCCGGCAAGCCGGTTCCGCACCCGACGACGAAGTCGATCGGCTGCGCGATCAATCGAATCAAATAGCGGCAAAGCATTTCTCTCGCAGAGACGCGAAGGCGCAGAGAGCACAAAAATAGGTTGGAGTTCTTTGCGGCTTCGCGTCTTTGCGAGAGAATTAATTTTATGAAGCTGTCTGTCGCGCTGGCACTGTGTGTGTCCGCGAGTGCCGCTCCTCCGACCTTCAACGACATCGCCCCGATCCTCTACGATAATTGCGCGTCCTGCCACCGTCCCGGCGAGGTCGCCCCGTTCTCCCTCCTCACCTACGAAGACGCCGCGAAGCGCGCTTCCCTCATCGCGACCGTTACCACCAAACGCTACATGCCCCCGTGGAAGGCCGAGCCGGGCGCGGGACACTTCGTCGACGAGCGCCGCCTCACCGATTCCCAAATCGCCCTAATCGCAGACTGGGCGAAGGCCGGCGCACCACAGGGCGACCCCAGGCGCGCCCCGGCGCCGCCGCGATTTGCCTCCGGCTGGCTCGCCGGCAAGCCCGACGCCGAGGTCCGTCTCCCCGAGCCCTTCACCGTCCCTGCCGACGGCCGCGACGTCTTTCAGTGCTTCGTCGTGCCGCTCCCGTTCGACGCCGACCGCTACGTGAAGACGGTCGAGTTCCACCCCGGCAATAAGAAAGTCGTCCACCACGCCCTGTTCTTCCTCGACACCTCCGGCGAGGCGCGCAAACTCGACGCCGCCACGCCGGAGCCGGGCTACCTCTGCTTCGGCGGACCGCGCGTCCCGATCACGGGCGGTCTCGGCGGCTGGGCCCCCGGCGCGACACCCTCGCCGCTCCCCGACGGCGTCGCCCACACCGTTCTCAAAGGCGCCGACCTGATCGTCCAAATCCACTACCACCCTTCCGGCAAGCCCGAGACCGACCAGTCGGCGCTCGGCCTCACGTTCACCTCGACGCCGCCGTCGAAAGGACTCGCGAACCTGCTCATGGGGCCGCGCCGCATCGACCTCCCGCCCGGCGAAGTAACCGCCGTCACCGATTGGGCGGTCGTCCCGCAGGACGCCGACCTGATCGGCATCACGCCGCATGCCCACTGGCTCGCCAAGGAGATGAAGGTCGACGCGCACCTTCCCAACGGCAAGGTCGAGCCGCTGATCTGGATCCAGGACTGGGACTTCAATTGGCAGGGGCAGTATCGCTACCAGTCGCCGGTGAGGCTCCCGAAGGGCACGCGCATCGAGATGCGCTATACCTTCGACAACACGGCACAGAACCCCCGGAATCCGTCGAGCCCTCCCCGCCGCGTGCGCTTCGGGGAGCAGACCACCGACGAGATGGCGTTCGTCTTTCTTCAGTTCGCTCTCGCCGACCCCTCGGGCGCCCGCGACTTCCGCCGCGCCGTCACCTTCAGCCGCATGGAGCGCATGCTCGAAAGCGGTGATTTCTCCGAGTTGCCGCGCGGACAGGCCTCCATGCTCCGCCTCGCGATCGCGCGCTTCGATCAAAATGGAAATGGAAAGCTGGACCCGGAAGAGCGGGCCGCACTCTTGAAATTCCTGGGAACGCAAATCCGATGAAACTGCTGCTCCTGCTTGCCGCCGCCACCTTGGCCTTTGCCGCCGACGATGAAGACGCCAAGCGTCTCCCCGCGGGCCCCGGGCGCGACACCGTCGCCCAGTCCTGCCTCTCCTGCCATGCCAGCGCCTACTTCCGCCGGTTGCGCCTCGATAAGGACGCGTGGAACGACAAGGTCGGCGACATGATGGATCGCGGCGCCAAAATTACCGAGCCGCAAGCCGCCGTCATCGTCGACTACCTGGCCAAGACGTTCGGCCCGGGCGCGAAGATGAACGTCAACACGGCCCCCTACGAGGAGCTGAAGGCGATCCTGACTCTGACGAATCCGGAAACCCAGGCGCTGATGGCCGCGCGGAAGGAAAAAGGGGAATTCAAATCAATTGAAGAGCTATTAGCGGTAACTGGCGTAGATCAAAAGAAGATTGAAGCAAAAAAGGATTCTATTACATTCTAGTTACAATTCAGAAGCTCGTGAGGCGAGGAGCCGGGTTCTTCCGGCTCCCCCCTCCAGACTTCCCCTGACTACTGCTTCGCAGCCCGGCCATGGCCCGGTTCCGTCAGCTTGAAGTCGGCCGGCGGTTCGAACATGATCCGCGAAGGCTCCGACCGGATGACGTTCGTGTATCGGGTCGTCGTTTCGCCCTGGCGCGGGTCGGAATGCTTCCGCAGCACGACGGCCTGCAGCTCGGATGAATACCACGTCTCATCAACGACTTGCAGCGGCTGCTCGTTGCCGATCTCGCCCGCCGGGATCGTCATCGTGGTGCGCGTTCCCTCGGCCAGGACGCCTTCGACACTCTGCTTGCCCAGCGATTCGGTGCGCACATTCTGGCGATTCCGCCCGCGTCCGCCCGGCGCTCCCGGCACGCCTTGGCCGCCTTGGAACCGGCCCATCTGCGGCCCCTGAGACTGCTGTCCGGGGTGTCCTTCCGGCCGAACCCGCGGAGCCGGGCCATTCGGAGGCGCTCCGCCAGCGCGCGGTCCGGGACCGCCCGGTCCGCGTCCGCCCTGGTGCATCGTCGACTTCGTCGCCGTCCGATTCGTCAGGTCGAGCGCGTAGCTCGCGCCCGCCACCGGATCGCTGATGAACGCAACCTGCGACCGGCCGTTCGATCCCGCGGTCAGCCCGTTCAGGTCGCCCAGCGATTGCTCGCGCCGCGTGCGGCCTTCACTGTCGCGGTACATCTTCACGGTGTTCGTCCGCTTGATGTGGCTGCCATCCGCCAGCGTCTGCGTCGACTCGGTCACGATATCGGCCGAAAACGGCGCATTCTTGACCGCCCGTCCCGGCATTCCCGGCATCGCGCCGACGACGCGCGGTCCCGGGCCGCCCGGCCCGCGCCCGTGCGGCACCTCGGGCGGCTGCGCCATCGCGCCCGCCGCCATTACCAAACCACTCAATACCACCGTTCGAATTACCATGACATCTCCCTCGAGCTTGAAATTGAACTCTTCTCCGGATCCAGAAATCTCACTGCCCGCGCCACGCCCTCGGCGTCGAGCATTACGTCCGCTTCGACCGTCTCCGCCGCGCGCTCCGCGGGCACATCGAAGCCGAGCGGGATCATCGCCGACCTCGGCAATTCGATCCGCACCAGATTGATCTCGTCGTTCGGTCCCACCAATTCCGCGTTCGGCATCGGCAGGAACTCGCTGTCCGCGGCGTCGGCATCGACCGCCGAGCCGTCCGCCGGCATCTGCAACTCTGCCAACTGGGTCAGGCTGCGGGCCGGGTTACGCCGCGACCGCTGCGGTTCATGCGGCCGGACCAGCGTTACCGCCAGCAGCACGGTCGCCGCCAGCGCGATCGCCCAGGCACCCGCCAGCCACCACGAGCCGCGTTCTTCCGCTGCCCCGAGCGCCGCCTGCCCGCGGAACGCCGCCACCAGCGCGCGCTCCACGCGCGCCGGAGCCTCGACCCGCCGCATCTGTGCGCCCAACGATTTCAGCCCCACCGCCAGCTCCTCATGCCGCGCCACGCGTCTCGCGCACGCCGGGCACTCCTGCAAATGTTCCGCGGAATGCGCCTCTCCGTTCCAATATTCTTTGCACGTCATACAAAACACCGCGCCGGATTCAAAGACCGGACCGCCGGCTTCGCATTCCGGTCCTGTTTCAACTTATCGAGTAACAAGGCGCGCGCCCGATGCAACCGCGACCGCACCGTACCGATCGGACAGCCCAAGGCTTCCGCCGCATCGGCGTAATCGACCTCTTCGAGGTCGCACAACACGACGACTTCCCGGTATCGCCGCGGCAGCGCCAGCACCGCCCGCCGCAACGCGTCGAGCCCCTCTCGCCGGGCCAGTTCCACCAGCGGATCGTCGTCGATCGCGAGCTCCGGGATTGCGCTTTCTTCCAAGCCCGCGTCGAGCGCCACGTCCAAGCGCCCGCGCTCCATTTGGCGCAATACTAATTTCCGTGCGATTCCAAACAAATAACCGGAAAGTGTTCCACGAGTGGGATCAAACCCGCATTCTTCTCGCAATAAGGCGAGAAAAACCTCCTGCGTGATGTCCTCGGCCTGCGCTTCCGTCCCCGTCATATGAAGAGCGAAACGGAAAATCGCACCCTGGCGCCGCCGATATAGTGAAACGAATGCCTGCTCGTCGCCACTATGGATTCGTATGAGCAGGTCCTCGTCTGTTTCGGGCGCCATGATCCTCTCAATTCTACTTCCAGGGTTGACCCCGGAGAGTTCCATTATCCTTGAGGGGATATCAGGCGTTCCCCTGATTTCGGTATGGGCATGCCTCTCATAACTCGACGGTAATTCTTTTGATTTTTTGCGTCGTTTAGGTGTTAGTCTGTATTCACATCAGGCGGTGGAATATGACCGGATTTGCCATGTCCCCGGGCGAAAATGTCGATGAATTATCCCAGATGCGGGAGCGGATTTCCTATATGGAGACCGATCTTGCGCGCCATAAACAACGAATCGGGGCCTGCGAGGCGCGATTCAAGCTCCTGTGCGATGCCGCTCCGGTCATGATCTGGATGTCGGGCGTCGATGGGATGTGCACCTTCTTCAACCGCTCCTGGCTCGAGTTTCGCGGCCGGCGCCTCGAAGATGAAGTCGGCAACCGGTGGCTCGACGGCGTACACCCCGACGATCGCAACCTGTGCCTCGAAACATATCTGAAATGTTTCACCACCCGCCAGCCCTTCCGGATGCAATACCGGCTGTTGGCGCACGCCGGACAGTTCCGTTGGGTCGAATACTCCGGCTCGCCCTGGTATGAGGGCACCGGCGAATTCGGAGGATTCCTGGGCGCAGCCGTCGATATCGACGACCGCAAACACGGCATCTTCACCCCCGACGAGCATTCGGTCCGCCTGATTTACTCGCTCACTGAGCGCGAACGCCAGGTCCTGGTCCTCATCGCCAACGGCAAATCCACCAAGCAGGCCGCTCTCGAGCTCGGCATCAGCTACAAAACCGCCGATTCGCACCGCAGCCGCATTCTGGAAAAGCTCGGCGTCCACGAGACTGCCAGCATGGTTCGCTACGCGATCCGCGCCGGTTTGATCGAGGCCTGATCCGTAGCGCTACCCTGAAGGTGTGTCCGCTACCGATGTCCTGATTGTGGGGGCCGGCGCTGCCGGCCTCTCCGCCGCCCGCGAACTCACGCGCGCCGGTCTCCAGGTCCTCATCGTCGAAGCGCGTCATCGCATCGGCGGCCGCATACACACCCTCCACGACGCGCTCTCTCCCGTCCCGATCGAGCTCGGGGCGGAGTTCATTCACGGCACTCCTCCCGAGATCTGGAGCTACGTCGAATCCGGCCGCTTCCCTGCCCTGGAAATCAACGCCCCGTTCCTCCACATCCGCGACGGTCACGTCGAGGACGGCGATTGGGAGGCGACCGACCGCATCCTCTCCGGAATGGACGATGCGCCCGAGCAGTCCTTCCGCGATTACGTCTCGAAAGTCGATGCGCCGCCTGAGGCGTGCGACGCTGCGGTCGGCTACGTCGAGGGATTCAACGCCGCGCGCCAGGAGCTGATCTCGATCCGCTCGCTCGCCGCCGCTCCGGACGACGATCGCAACTTTCGGCCCGTTCACGGCTACTCGTCGCTGATCGAACTTCTGTGGCGGGAGCTCGGCCCCACGCGCATCGTACTCGCAACGCCGGTCTCGACGGTCGAGTGGCGTCGTGGGAACGTGCGACTCACCGCCGCCGGCGGCCGAGTCTTCGAAGCCGCGCGCGCCATCGTGACGGCGCCCCTCGGCGTGCTCCAGTCCGGCGCGATCCGTTTCGACCCCGAACCTGCCATCCTCCGCGACGCCTGCCGCTGCCTTGTCATGGGACATGCTGCGCGCCTCGTCCTGCGCTTCCGCCGTCCCGGCTGGGAGGATCGCGACGACCTCCGCGACGCCGGTTTCCTACTCTCCGGAGGCCCGTTCCCCCCGACGTGGTGGACCTCGCTGCCGACCCGATCGCCCGTGATCACCGCCTGGGCCGGAGGACCCAAGGCCGAGTCCGCGCCGGAGAATGTCGAAGAGTGGATCGCTCCTGCCCTTCGCTCGCTAGAGTCGATCCTGGGCAGCGACGTTCGCAACGAACTGGATTCCTGGGATGCGCACAACTGGTCGACCGACCCGTACTCGTTGGGCGCGTACAGCTACGTCCGGGTCGGAGGGATGGAGGCGCAACAGGCCTTCGGAGACCCGGTGGAGGATACCCTGTACTTCGCCGGAGAAGCCGTAGCGACGGGAGGCGATATCGGAACCGTCCATGCAGCCCTGGCCAGCGGAGCGAGAGCCGCCCGCCACATCCTCGGCCGATAATCTGGAACCTGGGGACCGAACGTTTCCGGGTTTCCAAAGCCGTAAATCGGCGTGATCGGGCTTTCAAAAACCCGGAAACGTTCCGTGGAGTGAGCCCCGAAAGTGAGACACCGAAATAGGGGACAGTTCTACAGTAAATGGAGAACTGAACTCGATGAAGAGACGGATTTTTAGCGCGAAGTTTAA
>Ga0070684_100000042_pt1 | contig 89896 bp, 77 predicted proteins | sample KBSC723LmetaG_FD_65653 | JGI IMG/M metagenome (GOLD analysis project Ga0070684, IMG submission 65653) | Corn rhizosphere microbial communities from Kellogg Biological Station, Michigan, USA - KBS C7.2-3L metaG | ecosystem: Host-associated > Plants > Roots > Rhizosphere ...
GAGAATGTAAACACAGAGATTTCATCAATGCCGAATTACTATCGAAGAAGTTTAGACCTGACTGTAAAAGAAGTACAGGAGCTCTGGAGCATGGGATTGAAATCAGTGTTGTTGTTTATAAAGTGTAAGGACGAATTAAAAGATAATAAAGGAACTGAAGCATTGAATTCAGACGGACTCATGCAACGAAGCATTAAGGCCATAAAGAATGCAGTGCCGGACATGTTGGTTATGACCGATGTGGCGCTTGATCCTTTTTCATCGTATGGTCATGATGGAATTGTAGAGGGAAAAGAAATTGTAAATGACGCCACGGTGGAGGTACTTGCAAAAATGAGCGTGAGTCATGCGCAGGCAGGTGCAGATTTTGTAGCACCCAGTGACATGATGGACGGCCGCATCGGTGCCATCAGGAAAGCGTTGGAAGAAAATGGCTTTACAAAAACAGGCATCATGAGTTACAGCGCCAAATATGCTTCTTGTTTTTATGGACCCTTCCGTGATGCATTGGATTCCGCGCCTGGTTTTGGTGATAAGAAAACGTACCAGATGGACTATCACAACCGCATTGAAGCCATTAAAGAAACTATCATGGATGTAGAAGAAGGCGCCGATATTGTCATGGTGAAACCGGCTCTCAGTTATCTCGATGTAATTCGTGAGGTAAAAAATGCTGTACATGTACCCGTAAGTTGTTACAACATAAGTGGTGAGTATGCAATGATCAAGGCGGCGGCGAAGATGGGTTGGATCGACGAAGACAAAGCCATTATTGAAACCCTGACATCAATGAAGCGAGCCGGTGCGGATCTTATCGCTACTTATTTTGCAAAAGATGCGGTTAGGTTGTTGAATGAGTAATGAGTGATCAGTGATGAGAGTTCCAAAAATTTGAGTAAGTTACCTATTCATTTAAACCTTATTTTATGTTTTTACAACTTGTTCACACAAAACTGGATATTTTTAAAATACCCCGATCTCTGACACTCGAATGCTATAAGATCACCAAATCATTTCCCATGAAGAAAAATATGCAATGGTCCTGCAAATAAGAAGAGCTGTCCTGTCAGTTCATTTAAATATAGCAGAAGGTTGTTCAAGAAAATCTCAGGCAGAACGAAGAAGGTATTTTGAGGTGGCAAGAGGGTCGGTTATTGAAGTAGATACAGCTATTGACATAGCAATTGAATTAAATTACAGTTCGTTTGAACAATTACGAACCCTCGGGAATTTAATAGTCAGAACTTTTAAACAATTAAGTGGGTTGATCGGATGAGTTTCACTCATTACTGATCACTCATCACTCATATCATGTATCAAAAAAGTCAGGAATTATTCATCAGGGCGCAACAATCTATTCCCGGCGGTGTGAATTCACCGGTAAGAGCATTCAAATCCGTGGGTGGGACTCCCCTGTTTATTAAGAAAGCAAACGGCGCTTATCTCTACGACGCGGATGGAAATAAATACATCGATTATATTAACTCATGGGGACCAATGATCCTTGGCCATGCATATGAACCAGTGGTCAAAGCAATACAAGAAAAAGTTTTGGGCTCCACTTCATTCGGCGCACCAACAGAGTTAGAAATTGAAATGGCTGAGTTGATCAAAAGCATGTGTCCAAATGTTGATCTTATAAGAATGGTGAGCAGCGGTACAGAAGCATGCATGAGCGCCATTCGTTTAGCGAGAGGTTACACCGGCAGAAATAAATTCATAAAGTTTGAAGGATGCTATCATGGACATGCGGATCCTTTCCTGGTTAAGGCAGGAAGCGGTGTCGCTACTTTCAATATTCAGACTGTTCCCGGAGTTACTGCAAGCATCTCGAATGACACCTTGACTGCGCCATATAATGACCTTTCCGCGGTAGAAGAATTAGTGAATGGGAATAAAGATGAGATCGCAGCCATCATCATTGAACCGGTTGCTGGGAACATGGGATGCGTTCCACCATTGCCCGGTTATTTAGAGGGCTTGCGAAAAATTTGTGATAAAGAAAAAATACTTCTTGTTTTTGATGAGGTAATGACTGGTTTTCGGCTGGCACAAGGGGGCGCACAGCAACGATTAAAGATAAATGCAGATCTCGTGACTTATGGTAAGGTGATAGGTGGAGGAATGCCGGTGGGCGCATTTGGTGGAAGGAAGGAGATCATGGAACACATTGCCCCGCTTGGAAATGTTTACCAGGCCGGAACCTTGAGTGGTAACCCAATTGCCATGATCGCAGGCTACACTGTGTTAAAAACATTAAAGGAAGATCCCTCTATCTATACAGAGCTCGACGACAAAACAAACACCTTGAACCGTGGCCTCGCAGAAGTATTTAAGAAGAAAAGTATTCCCGTCCAGGTCAACCAACTCGGCTCAATGATCAGTGTTCATTTCAGTGCAAAGCCTGTCATTGATTTTGCAAGTTCAGCTGCTTCAAATACTCAAACTTTTAATAAATTTTTTCATTTTATGCTGGAGCACGGAATTTATCCTCCACCGTCGTCCTTTGAAACCTGGTTTGTTTCACATTCACTGTCTAGAAATGACATTGACAAGACAATTGATACTGCTCAACAGTTTGTAAAACAACTTTAGCTAATTTTTCCTTTTTCGTAATTCATTTTTCCCGATATGGCAGCTCAAAAACGTGGGTCCTTTGTCTCTTTGCAAGAAATATGGCTTTACTTATGAGAAAGGTATACCTGTTAGTTTTGCTGGCTTGTGGGCTTAAAGGTTTTACTCAGACTGAGATGGCGTTAACTTCACCTGGAAACAATGGTCCCGGAGTGCCACTTGGTTCCGTTACTGGCACTGTAACAACTACTGATCATAAACCCGCCGCATATGTGAGTGTAGTGCTTAAAGGCACGAACAAGTATTCGATCACTGATGAAATTGGGAATTTCATCCTTAAGAATATAAAGGAAGGTCTTTATACACTTGAAATCTCGACAGTAGGTCTAAAACCAATTGAAAAACCTGTTGAAGTAAAAAAAGACCAGGAAACTGCGATCACCATTGCGCTGGAAGAAGATGCCGAACAACTCGCCGCTGTGACTATTGTTGCCAGAAGAACCCTGAATGATAAACCTGTGTCTATTGGAAAAATATCAATTGATCCAATGGATCTGCCTCAGAGTATAGCGACGATCAGTCAAACTACAATTAAGAACCAGCAGGCGTTGAGACTAAGCGATATCATCAAAAATGTAAATGGAGTTTACCTGACAACAACAAGAGGTAGTGTACAGGAAAGTTTTGCTGCCCGTGGTTATGCGTTTTCAAGTACCAATTTATTCAAGGACGGTTTTCGCATCAATTCTGGTATCATGCCGGAAGTGAGCTCACTTGAAAAAGTAGAGATCCTAAAAGGAAGTGCTGCAATTTTATACGGACAGGTTGCGCCGGGGGGCATTTTAAATATGGTCACCAAGCAGCCGAAATTTCAATTCGGTAGCGAAGTATCCATGCTTGCCGGCAGTTATGATCTCTATAAACCCACCTTCGATATGTATGGACCTTTGAATTCTTCAATAGCGTACCGCGTGAACGCAACCTATGAACAGGCAAATAGTTTCCGTGAATTTGTTCACTACAAACGCTATTATATAAATCCATCCCTGTTATTTAGGTTGGGTCAACGAACCCAGTTGGTAGTTGAGGGTGACTATTTCAAACACAAGTTCACACCTGATTTTGGGATTGGAACAGTTGATAACACAAAAATTCCTGATCTTCCACGTACAAGATTCCTTGGAGCCGATTGGCAATATAATACCACGCAACAGACGACCACAACTGCCACTTTGAAACATCAGTTTAATTCTGTCTGGACGCTGGATGCATCTACTTCTTACCAACTTTATAAAAGAGATTATTTTTCTACGGAAAGAATACAGGCAGCCGCAAACGGAGATTGGGTAAGGCCCCTGGGCAAAATAAACGCAGAGGAAAATTTTTATGCTGCCCAGGTTAATTTAACAGGCAACCTCAGAACCAGGTCAATTCAACATACGTTGCTCGGGGGTGCAGATGCAGACAGATCGTTAACGACTAATAATGATTTCAGTTTTCCCACTGTAGCAGGATTGCCGAGTGGCAGCTATGATCAGATAAATGTTTACGATCCCAAAAAATTTGTTGCCCGCACTGATATTCCCGATGCTACCATCATGAGAAAGCGGGCGGCCCCGGTAAACCGGTTTGGAATCTATGCACAAGACCTGGTAAGGTTGTCATCAAAGTTTAATCTTCTCGCCGGTGTAAGATGGTCTTATGTACAAACCGTCGGAATTGATTCAACAAACTTGCTCACGGGCGATAAAACAAAAGGCACCGCGAGAAATGATGATGCATTCTCTCCCCGGCTGGGATTAGTTTACAAACCCGCGGTGTCAACCTCTTTATTTGCAAGTTATGCAAGCTCATTTACGGTAAATACGGGCACTGATATATATGGTAGCTCTTTGTCGCCTTCCATTATCGATCAGTATGAAGCAGGGATAAAAAATGATTTCTTCAAAGGGATGCTTACCGTCAATCTTACCCTATATCATATCGTAAACAATAATCTTGCACAAACAGCGCCATTTGATAAAGATGGAAATCAAAACAGCAACACTTCAATCAAAGTTTTATCAGGACAAACAAAAAGTGATGGAGCTGAACTCGACGTTGCTGCCCAACCTAAAGCAGGTCTCTCTATCCTGGCCGGGTATAGTTATAACAATGCCCGCTACACAAAAACAGATACAACGAAAGGCAGTTTCATTGAAGGTGAAAAGCTGGTCAATAATCCCACTAGTACTGCCAATGCCAGCCTCTTTTATGCATTCAATAAAGGTGGGCTAAGAGGTTTTAAAATTGGAGCAACAGTCCTTTACATTGGCGACCGTCTTGGCGGAAACAATAATACTGTTGGACAAACACAAACTTATTCTCGGGTGATTCCTGTTGAAGGCTACACAGTGGTTGATGTAAGTGCAGGTTACAGCTATAAAAAAATATCGGTAATGGCTAAGGTTTCTAATATTGCAAACACTCTCAACTACTATGTTCATGAAAATTATAGCATAAATCCATTGCCCCCGCGCCAGTTCGTGGCTACCGTTTCTTATAAACTGTAGCATCAACAAATTTGTTTTGCCTTTTGTATTTAGTACTTTCAAAACTCGTTTACGTCATTGCTGTAAAGGTTAGGCAATGACGTAAAATAAGAGGAACCGATTAACGAAGAAGAAGTTCACAGGGCTTGAGGCCGGTGTGTTTTTTAAACGCAGTAGAAAAATGAGAAATGGAAGAATAACCAAGCATCAATGAAACCTCAGTTACGCTTAGTCCTTTTTCATAGAGCAGATAACGGGCATGTTCCATTCGCTGGCCCTGGTAAAAATCAAAAATAGTAGTGCCGAACATTTCTTTGAAACCTTTTTTCAGATAGCACTCATTCATCGCCACTTTGCGGCTGAGCCCTTTGATGGTAATCGGCTCGCCGATATGTTCGATCAAAATTTCTCTTGCCTTTGAGATCTTCTCGCGATCTGCTTCATTGGCCAGGAATTTACAATTGACCACATCAAGCTCTTTTTCTCCCACCATACAATCAAGGCTATAAAGCAACAGCATTTGCACCTGGGCGTTGATGTAAATATTTTCAAGACTGTCCTTGTAGCTATGATTTAATAAAGCTTCGATCACCATCCTGGTTTTACCACAGAGGGGAAGGATCTTGGTGAATGATGAAGAGTGTCGGAAGTTCAAAATATTATCAGTAAGCGTATCGTGGGTCTTTGGCTTAATGAACTGCGAGAGGTGAACAGGAGAAAATTGAAAACTCAGCACATCAATACTTTCAACTCGTTCATTGCAATTTTCGGAATCGTTGAACTTACATAGATCACAAGCGCTGTCCTTTTCCTTGCAGTAAACGTTGCCCGTAACGCAAAATTTCAACTCCAGGTAATTTTCTTTTGGATCTGTCCTTTCATAATGATACACCATGATCCCCGTATCTTCAATACTCCATTGGGAGTTACGATGGTATCTTTTGATGGTATAGTTAACCGAACCCGGTATTTGTTGCTCTTTGTTAAAAAGCAGATGCCATTGACCCTGCATGGGTGCTTGCTTGTAAGCTAAGGACAATATATCGGGCGGTCTGTGCATGAAGAGCGAATTTACGTCGCAACATTGAATTTTGATCATGACAAAGGTCAGGATTGTGTAAGACCATTGTCAGAACATTTGATCCGAAGCAAGAAAAAGCTCAGTAGCGATAAGGAAGTAGAAGGGGTCTCTGACGGTTTGGTAAGCATGCCGACATTCATCGTCGGCATGCGATGCAACAATAGATTAACAGAATTACCGGTGTTTGACCAACAATAAAAAAACTAACAGCAATTAGTCAAATCCGCCTATTTTTGCACGTCACGTAAATTAACGTGACTTTTTTGTAAAGGACCTTCATGATTCACCCGCATACTTATATCCATCCGAATGCCAGGTTGGCAACGAATGTAAAGGTGGATCCATTTACTGTTATTCACCAGGACGTTGAAATTGGTGAAGGGACATGGATTGGTTCTAACGTGACGATCATGGAAGGCGCACGCATCGGAAAAAATTGCCGTGTATTTCCGGGAGCTGTGATTGCAGCAATTCCCCAGGATATGAAATACCAGGGCGAGTATTCGACCGTTTGCATTGGGGATAACACTACCATTCGCGAGTTTGTCACCGTGAATCGGGGAACAAGGGTGAAGGAGAAAACAGTGATCGGGAAAAATTGCCTGGTTATGGCTTATTGTCACCTGGCGCATGATTGCGCTGTTGGCGACAACTGCATCATGAGCAATAACACGCAGGTTGCCGGACACGTTACCATTGGTGATTGGGCTATTTTAGGTGGGATGTGCGCGATACACCAGTTTGTAAACGTTGGACCGCACGCAATGGTGGGCGGTGGATCACTGGTTGGTAAAGATGTTCCTCCTTACATTAAAGCAGCGCGGAGTCCATTGTCTTATGCCGGCGTTAATTCGATTGGCATGAAACGAAGGGGCTTTACCGTTGAAAAGATCAATCACATTCTTGAGATTTACCGGGTGATCTATGGAAAAGGTTTGAACATTTCCCAGGCAGTGGAATATCTTGAAGAAGAATTTCCCGCTACCGATGAAAGGGATGAGATCGTTCAATTTATCCGTGCCTCTCAACGTGGCATTATAAAACGCTTCTCAAAAACGAACGGCGATGAAGGTATCGTTGACTGATGCCGGCAAACGCTTCAACCGCGACTGGGTATTTCGCCATTTTACTTATACATTTGAAAAAGGCAATTCGTATGCTATCATAGGACCCAATGGTTCGGGGAAAAGCACCTTGCTACAGGTCTTGAGCGGATCGATGCAATTGAGTGAAGGAAGTGGTCGATGGACAATAAGCGACCTGCCTGGCGGCAGACAAGGTGGTCAATTAGCAAACGAAGAAGTTTTCAAACAAGTTTCACTCTGCGCTCCATACCTGGAAGTCGTTGAAGAAATGACACTAAAAGAATTCCTGGAATTTCATCATCACTTCAAACCATTCTTATCTTCTCTTTCCATTGGAAATATTATTTCGATCATCGGGCTGCGGGACGCGATCAACAAGCAGATCCGTTATTATTCAAGTGGCATGAAACAAAGAGTAAAACTGGCACAAGCCATTTTTTCTGACACTCCTTTTTTGTTACTGGATGAACCCTGTACAAATCTTGACATCGCCGGAATTGATCTATACCATCACCTGATCGGTCAATACTGCAATAATCGCCTGGTGATCGTAAGCAGCAATGATGAAACTGAATACAGGTTTTGCAGAGAAAGAATCAATATGATCAATCACAAAAAATAATTCTTCAGGAGTTCCTGTAATTAAACATTTCTTCTGTTTAAAGGTATGACAGTGGCGGTAAAATATACCAGGGAAACCGTTCAATTACTTGTTGACGTTTTTCATCCTTTGAGAACTGGCTGGTTGCTCTCAATGAGACCAGCTTTTTGGATGCGCGGTACATTAGGGATGTAGATCGTCGATCAAGCCCTTGAGGCTTTTTTCCTCGAGGACAAATCTTTGAGGCTGGTGATCAGTGGATGTCCATTTTATCAACCTGATCGCCCCATTTTCAATTTCAATCCCAGTGATATCACCATCACTGAAGCAACAACAACCACTATTGAAATAAGTTGGTTTCATCTTGAGATAATCGGGAGACACTGCCGTAAACTGCGGCTCCCTTAACCCGATCTCCTTTTTTATCTCTTCAATTTTTGCAGCATCTTTTTCTTTTTCAGCCTGCAGCAGACTCCTGTACAATCGTTCAAGGTGAGTCAATGATTCAAAAACAGGTTGGTGGGTATGCCCTGTTATCAACAAAATGTTTTTTTGTTTAGCCGACCATTCATACATGATCCGGTTGTGCAAAGTTTTCTTGGTTGTGTTGTACGCCGGTGTATTGGGATTTACTTTTAGAAATGCCTGCAATGGCGCCCAAAGATGAGCCACAAAAAACTTACTAAACCAGTTTCCGTCGCTTTGTGCATCGCCCTGGTGACCATGAGTGAGAAAAATGGAGAGAGGATGATCATTAATTTTTGAATGCAGGATCAATCCTTCATAAACGCTGATCTTTTGGTCATAGATCTTTTCCATTTCCAGCCCTGTGATTATATCGGTGCTCCAGGCCAGATCATGATTACCAAAAATTTTTATAAATGTGTTTCGTTCAATGAATTTTTTTTCCTTTTCAAATGAAGCAGTATTATTTTTCTTTACAGCAGGCCAACGGTTCTCCCAGAGTTCATCGTTGTCGCCAAGACTAATAAAGAAAAAATTGTTTTTATAATAATAATCCAGCGCAGCAAGGTAATTGGGTTCGCAAAACATAAAGTCGTCCGCACCGTCTTTGGCTCCTTTGTGCTGATCTGAGAAAACGATGAACTTGTCACGATCGGCATCAAAGGAAATAAGGGGGCCTTTCTTTGACGGTTGCTTTTGGATCTGTCTTCTTAATTTGGACAGTGCTTTGAATATTCTTTTTGGTACCGGTCGCGAGGAAAATCTATTGGCAAACCATAAAACCGGCTTGAGTAATATGATCTGGAAAATTTTCCGCATCTGCTATTAGGTTACCAAACGACAACAGCAAAGATTTAGAGGGTAGCCAGAACATGCAACGTTTGCGGAGACACTTATCGCTATTTAACAGCGATCATACTTATCTCAACCTTGACAAACTTTGGCAATGCTGAAACTTCCACAGTTTCTCGCGCGGGAAAGCTTGTCTTGCCAGGCAGGTCATCATCGAAATATTTTCCATACACCTCGTTCATCTCCGAAAAACGTTTCATATCTGTAAGAAAAATGGTTGTCTTCACTACATTACTAAAATCCATCCCACCCTCTTGCAAAATTGCTTTCAGGTTATGCATCACCTGGTGAGTTTCTTCCTGCAGGTCCTTATTTTTTAATTCGCCACTGGCAGGATCAATACAAACCTGTCCGGAAATAAAAAGCATGGTCTGTCCTGATCCGTCGGTATTGCCAACCTTTATTGCCTGGTTGTAAGGACCAATTGGCGCTGGAGCGTTGCTCGTATTAATGATCTGCTTTTTCAATACAGTTGGATTAAAATTCAGCGAACGAATTTAGCTTTATACGTTTTCTTTGCAAAAAATTAGTTATGCGATTGGTGATCCTGGCTGACGAAATTTTGAAACAAGAATTGTTGAGCAATGGGAAAACCAATGATGTAGAAATAAAATGGATCACTGATATTGACGAATTTGCAAGCCAGGAAAATGCAGATGGATGTATTGACTTGTTGTTTGAGAATACTGAAAGAAGAATTGAGTTACTAAAGAGTCTTCGGTCTGAGCCGGTGATCATAAATTCCGTTATTGACACACTGGAAGATATCAAAGCGCCCTTTGTTCGAATCAATGCATGGCCGGGGTTTTTGAAACGGGCCATGATTGAAGCATCTTGTAATAACAAAGCTCTAAAGCAAAAGGCGGAAAGAATATTTGATCAACTGAATAAAAAAACAGAATGGGTTCCCGATCAGCCGGGTTTTATAACAGCCAGGGTGATCGCAATGATCATCAATGAAGCCTGGTTTGCACTGGAAGAAGGGGTCAGCACAAACGAGGAGATCGATACCGCAATGAAGTTGGGAACAAATTATCCCAATGGCCCTTTTGAATGGGGAAACCAAATTGGCTTAAAAAATGTCTGCGAACTGCTGCAGAAATTAAGTAAGATCAACACCAGGTATAGTCCTGCTAAATTCATGAAGAAACAAATGACGGGTTAATGTCTCTTATTTTAAATATTGACACTGCGCTCGACACCGCCTATATTTCTTTAGCAGAAAATCAGAAGGGTTTGGGTTATGCCCTTAATGAAACCACAAAAGATCATGCTGCATGGATACAAACTGCAATTAGTAAGTTGATAAAGGATGCAGGACGCAGGCTAGCAGATCTGAACGTCATCGGCGTTAGTATTGGGCCGGGCTCGTACACTGGATTAAGAATTGGCCTTTCAACCGCAAAAGGACTATGTTTCGCACTCAAAATTCCCCTGATCACCATAAATACCCTGGAAATAATGGCGTTCTCGGCAATACAGGAAATAAAATCAGATGACGCCCTTTTTACTCAAGAATTGCTCATTTGTCCCATGATAGATGCCCGGAGAATGGAAGTTTTTACCGCCGTCTATGATGCGACATTGGATCAAGTCTATGAATCTCATGCAAGGGTTTTGGAGCCATCAGCGTTCGAAGAATTATTGGGGAGGCAAAAAATGCTTTTTTTGGGGAATGGCAGCATTAAATTTCAGCACATCTGCCAAAATGCCAATGCGATATTTAAAAAACTGGCCTTAAACCCTTTCGCTCTCTCCGCAATCACATATAAAAATTTTATTGGCAATAATTTTGCTACCCTTGCCTATGCGGAACCTCTCTATCTGAAAGAGTTCTTTACAAAACAACCCGGACCGGGCCTCGCTAAGCGCTGAATTGCCTGGTATCCTTGTAAAATTGGACATATCATTTTTAAACACCTTAACCGTTTGAATTTTTATGGATGAACTTGAAATATCAACCGCGCCGTCAATGGAAAATTTTTCCTCACTAAATGTCGACTTGCACAATTTGAAAAAAGCTGCAATGGTGCTTCGTGCCATTAATCACAAGTTGAGGCAGCAAATTCTTAAGCTAATTGATGAAAGCGGCAAAATGACCGTCACGGAGATCTATGTAAAACTCCGGCTCGAACAATCTGTGGCTTCACAGCATCTTGCTATTTTACGCAAAGCCGGTTTTGTGAAAACAGAACGAGATGGCAAGTTTATCTATTACTCAGTGAGTTCGGAGAGACTTGAGGAGTTAAACAAATTTGTGAAGGATCTTGTGGGTTAAGCCAATACATTAAAAAGGGCTGCTTTTAGAAACAGCCCTAATGCAGAGGTTTTTCAGGTCCAAGAATATCTTTCAATAGCTTTCCTGTATTATATCTATAATAAGAGTTTAAGAAAATTTTTTGCCAACGCACGAGCCTGGGTGTGAATTCTGTAAGGGTGCGACTAAGACCGCCGTGAAGTTTCACAGATGAGGGATAATCAACGCGATATAAATGTAGTTAGAATTTCCTAAGAAAAAACTTATGTGGGCAATTTTTTTTAGGTGCTCCTCCTCACGAAGCCACTCCTTCCCTTTTATAGCGTATTTTTGCAGTTAAATTTTTCTAGATGTTCGTCAGACAATTATACACTGGCTGCCTAAGTGAGGCTGCCTATTATATCGAGAGTAACGGGGAGGCGGCCATCATAGATCCACTGCGGGACATTGACGAGTATCTTGAAATAGCCAGCGAGAGGAAAACCACGATCAAATACATTTTTGAGACACACTTTCATGCGGATTTCGTAAGCGGCCACCTTGACCTGAGCAAAGTGACCGGTGCTACCATTGTATTTGGCCCGAGTACACAAACAAAATTTCCGGTGCATATTGCGACGGATGGCGAGGTTTTTAAAATCGGGGCATTAACAGTAGAGGTTCTTCATACCCCCGGTCACACTCTCGAATCATCCTGTTATCTACTAAAAGATGAAAATGGAAAAGATCATTGCATATTTACGGGCGACACGTTGTTCGTCGGCGATGTGGGCCGGCCTGACCTTGCACAAAAGGCGGATGAACTTACCATGAATGATCTAGCCGGTATGATGTATGAAAGTCTGCAAAAAAAGATAGTGCCTCTTGCAGATGATGTTCTGGTTTATCCGGCCCATGGTCCCGGCAGCTCATGCGGAAAAAATTTGGGACCTGAAACTTTTAGTACCATCGGTGAGGAAAAGAAATTTAACTACGCGCTGCAACAAAAAACTAAAGAAGACTTTGTTAAGGCTGTTGCAGATGGCCTGGAAACTCCCCCCGAATATTTTCCGATCAATGCGCGTATCAATAAAGAAGGATATGACAGTATAGATGAGTTGGTAACAAAAGGAACAAAGCAATTGTCTATAGAAGAATTTAAAACAATTGCGGACCAGGGTGCAATAATCCTGGACACACGCAACGCGGATGTTTTTACTCAAGCTTTCGTTCCGGGTTCGATCAACATCGGATTGGAAGGAAGATTTGCAGAATGGGCAGGAAGTCTTCTTCCATTTGACACGACAATAATTATGGTCACTGAGGACGGAAAGGAAAAAGAATCTGTTATCAGGTTGGCGAGAGTTGGATTTGATAAGATCTCAGGCTGCCTGCAGGGAGGATTTGACAGTTGGAAAAAAGCAGGAGAAGAAATTGATATGATCATCAGCGTTGAACCGGATGAACTGGCGATGGATCTTCCATTTGACGATAACCTGGTGGTAATAGATGTTCGCAAACCCAGTGAATTTGCTGAAGGACATATTACAGGTGCAGTAAACATTCCATTGAGTGAAATGACAGACCCAGGTAGCATGGCGCAAATTGAAGAAGATGATAACGTTTATATCCATTGCTCAGCCGGTTACAGAAGTGTAATTGCTTCTTCACTCTTAAAACGCCAGGGTATTCATAACCTTAGGAATGTTCTGTACGGCTGGAATAAAATAAAAGAGCTTGAAAAGATTGAGATCGTAAAAGAGAAAAGTCTTTTAAACTAACAATTAGAGCGCACAACAAACACACTAATCGTCATTGGTTATCTTATGACAGAACTGTATCCTTCCTTCCAGTCCCATTTCCATCGCCGGTGACTCCAAAGCCACATTTCAGGGTATTCGGAAATAAACTTCTCGAGATGATCGACATATTTTTTTGTCAGTTCACCGGGCTTTAATGAAGCTGGGTTTTCCTCCAGCATTTCAAAAAATATTCTATAATACCCCCGTTTCTCTTTGATAATTTTACAAAAAATCACCGGCGTGTTTCCTCTCCTCGCACCACTCTCGGGGCCCTTTACGAAGGGTGCTGGCTTCCCCAAAAAATCGACCCAGAAGGCATTTGCCGGATCACCTGGATTTTGGTCTGCCACTAATGCCAACATGTATATTGAATTCCTGTAAGGGATAATAGCGTTCCGCATATTTGTCGCTGGCAGCATTACCCCACCCGTTTTTGATCTCACCTTCATAAATATCTTGTCTACTATTTTACTGCTGATGGGCATATATACGACGACGAAAAGCTGCTTTATGTTCAATGCAACGGCCAGGCAACCCCATTCCCAGTTAAAGTTATGAGCTAAAACTGCCTGTGACCTTTTACCGCTGTCAAAAACCTGGCGAGGGATTGAATAATCACCTTTGAAATGCTTGTTGATGGAGGCAGAAGAGGCAGAAAGAAGTTTAATAAATTCAATAAAGTTGTCCGTAAAGTTCAGGTAGAATTTTTTAGCGATTCTTTTTCTATCATTTTCTGATTTTCCCGGAAAGGCCTGTTTCAAATTTGAGAAAACAACCTTTTTGCGGTATCCAGCTATATAGTAAAGAATAAAGTAAACAAAATCGGAGATCACATATAAAACTCTCAAGGGAAGAAGTGATATAAGGTAGAGAGATCCGTAAACAATGTAATACAAACCAGGCAGGTTTTAATTGAAAAAATCGCAAATTAAATCCAAAAATAGTGTTGTTACAAATAACTCTCTCCAAATATTCCTGTTACAATACTATGTTCTGAACGAGCTCGCTTTTTTCGGGATAGTCTGTGTTATAATGAAGCCCGCGACTTTCTTTTCTGAATGTAGCACCTTTCACGATCAGGTAGCCTACACTGATCAAATTGCGCAGCTCCAGCAATTGCGGAGAAAGAGTACTTGTCTGATATAACTGCTCGGTCTCCTCCCAGAGCAAGTCGATCCGGCGCATAGCCCGTTGCAAACGAATGTCGTTTCGAACGATGCCGATGTAATCACTCATCACCAACTGCAATTCTTTCAAACTTTGAGTAATGAGAATCATTTCCTTCGGCTTAGATGTACCACGGGCATTCCAATCGGGGATGTCTTCTTTTAGTGAAATAGATTGAATGTTCTCAGTCGAATCGATATAGCAACGATGAGAAAAAACAATTGCTTCGAGTAATGAATTGCTTGCAAGACGATTGGCGCCATGCAGCCCCGTACTGGCACATTCGCCACAGGCATACAGATTTTTAATCGAGCTTCGTCCCCATTCGTCAGTCTTAATCCCGCCACAACTATAATGCGCGGCCGGTGCGACAGGGATCATGTCCTTTGTGATGTCAATTCCGATTGATAAACATTTCTCGTAAATATTTGGGAAATGCTCTACAAATCTTTCCCTGCCCATATGCCTGCAATCAAGGTATACGTTTTCGGTACCGCCACGTTTCATTTCACTGTCAATGGCTCTTGCTACAATATCTCTTGGTGCAAGGTCTTTCCTGGAGTCATACTTTTCCATGAACGCCTCACCATTTTTATTGCGAAGAATGCCGCCGTCACCGCGTGCTGCCTCGGTAATTAAAAACGCTTGCCCTCTTACTCCCGGCTCATACAATGCCGTTGGATGAAATTGGATAAATTCCATATTTTCTATTCTCCCTTTCGCACGATACGCCATAGCCACACCGTCGCCGGTAGCAATGGAAGGATTTGTCGTGGTGCGATACACTTGTCCATTGCCTCCGGTAGCGATCAATGTTGTTTTTGCCAAAATTTTTTCAATGGCATTTGTTTGCAGGTTCAATATATATACGCCATAACATTCAATATCGGGAGTCGATTTTGTAACCAGGAAACCAAGATGATGCTGAGTAATAATGTCAATTACAAAACAATGATTGATCAGTTGGATATTTGAAGACCGATTGATAGCTGCCAGCAAAGCTCTTTCGATTTCTTTTCCGGTTATGTCTTTATGATGGAGTATTCGAAAAGCAGAATGTCCACCTTCTTTTCCCAGCTTGTAGTCACCCTCGGGGTCCTTATCAAATTTTGCTCCCCATTCGATCACTTCATTCACGCGTTCAGGTCCTTCCTTTACTACGATCTCCACAATATGTTTATCGCACAATCCGTCACCCGAAATAAGTGTATCCTCAATATGTTTTTCAAAACTATCATGTTCAGGGTCGTTTACAACAGCCACGCCGCCCTGTGCGTACTTCGTATTGGTTTCATCGGCTGTTGTTTTTGTAAGGACAATTATTTTCTTTTTAGGGAATTTTTCTGCCACCTTTAATGCATAGCTCAACCCTGCAATCCCGGATCCTATCACCAAAAAATCTGTTTGCATACTCCATTTCCGCGTGAGCGGAGAGTTTTTAGTTTACCATTATGGGAATATATGAATAGCGCGTTCTCACAAACCGACTTACTCACTTAGGTTTTTCTGAATTAATATATTTCACCGCCCCTTCCGTAATAAATAACTGTGCTAGTCCATAGGTTACCATAATTATTAGTCCCGCATAATCAAAGGCTGAAAAAAATTTATTAAACGCAAGCAGTGAATCCGATGCGACAAATAGGATGGCCCCTGTCGTCATCCATATAGCAGCTCTTTTATTTTTACCAAGCGTTGTATGCATAGCCAGCATCACCATGAAACTCAAAACAACTCCGTAAATGCGTACGGGCAATTTCATATCCCCCAGGTAAGGTGAAAGGACGCTGACTAGAATGCTATAATAGACGATCACTAACAGGAGAAGTAATGCATTGCCGCGGATGTATTCTCTCATACGAATGTTATGAAAGAAAACAATATAAAAAACCTGCGCAACAAAGAACGCTGATAAACCAAATAAAAAGAAATTGGGTTCTCGTTCTTCAAAAAGCAACAATATATCTCCCAGCCACGAAAAAAATAAGGCCAGGAAAATCCATACTTTCAAGGCGGATGTAACTGAACTAGTCTGCAATAAAAGATAGATTGCCAGCAAAGGCATTAACAAAGGCTTTGTAATAAACCGAAGAGACTCATTATTTGAATAAACCGCAACAAGATCAATAAGCAGCATGAGCAAGAACAGAATGATCCAAATTGTTTTTTTCATTCAGTTAATTTTAGTTGGCCCGATGACTTCTGAAATATTCTCATTCGGAATTTTACAACTCATGGTTCAACCCAGGTGTCGTTTTCTTTTAAGAGGCCGATCAATTCATCAACAGCTACCTCGCTATTGACATTCCGTTTTACAATTTCCTTTCCCTTATACAAAGTTATTTTACCCGGTCCGCTTCCGACATAACCAAAATCGGCGTCGGCCATTTCTCCGGGACCATTCACGATGCAACCCATGATCGCGATCTTCACCCCTTTTAAATGATTAGTGACAGCTCTGATCCTCGCCGTTGTCTCCTGGAGATCGAATAAGGTCCTCCCACAACTGGGACAGGAAATGTATTCTGTTTTTGATATTCTTGTTCTCGCGGCCTGCAAGATGCTAAAAGCGATGGAATTCATTAAGCAGTGATCCGTGTGAGTTGTCTTGTTCATGAAATGGTGACCCAGGCAAATACCATCACAAAAACCATCTAACAGCAGTGCTCCAGACTCTACGGAATAATGTATTAAACTTTCGTCCATATTCAAATCATTACTATCACAAATAATAACTGCCGGGTTCTTCACTCTGTTATTTTCTAATTCCACAAACATTCTTCGAAGGCCGTGCATCGCATTTTTGTTCGTTGAGCTCAAACATAGAACGGCTGTTGGATCTGTCGTCAGTTTAGTGAACAGGTGATCCAATGGAGGGCCGGGAGCCCCCTTTGAAAAACAATCGAGCATTATGAAATTGATACGCGAAGAGCCGGGACAATTTTTCTCAATGTAATTTTCAGCTTCAAGAATAGGAAAGTGTTTTTCTTTATCGGACGCCTGCACCCATGCTTTGTGAAACATAATTACTTTCAGGGTACCCGGTAATGCAAAATCGGGCTCGTGGTTGGCAGTGAAAATATAATCGGCCGCAGTATCATTGATATTCCATTTATCGAGGTCGGCATCGTAAGTATATCCAATGTTCTTTAAATCTTCTCTTGTTAGTTTTTCAATCTTACTGAGATCGGCAATTACAACAGGCACATGCTTACCACCGATGTTTTCTATGCTAATTGTCTCCCTTCGCTGATAATTGAAAGGATTATACGGAAGCTTCTCTGGATTTATTATGGCTGCTGATTGCTGAGTACCAACTGCCGACTGTCGTCGCTCATATCGTTTTACCAGATTCTTGCACACGGGTATCTCCAATTCCGGGTCTTCTGTCAATGAAACCCGGATAGTGTCACCCAGGCCGTCTTCCAAAAGAGTTCCAATACCGATCGAGCTTTTGATCCTGCCATCTTCACCGTCGCCGGCCTCTGTCACTCCTAAATGCAACGGATAACATTCACCAAATTCGTCAGACATTGTCTTTACCAACAAACGGTATGCGTGCACCATCACCTGGGGATTACTACTCTTCATGCTTAACACGACCCGGTGATAATTTTCATCCCTGGCAATGCGCAAAAATTCCATAGCGCTTTCCACCATTCCAATGGGCGTATCTCCATAGCGACTCATGATACGATCGCTCAGCGAACCGTGATTAGTCCCGATACGCATTGCTGTTCCGTACTCTTTACAAATCTTTACCAACGGAGTAAATCTCTCACGAATGCGGTCAATCTCTTCCTGGTATTCAGCATCACTGTATTCAAAGACCTCAAACTTTTTCTTGTCAACGTAGTTTCCGGGGTTCACTCTTACTTTTTCAACGATCCTTGCCGCGATCTCGGCTGCGTTGGGAGTAAAATGAATATCGGCTACGATCGGCGTACGGTATCCGCGTTTCCTCAGTTCATTTTTTATATTCAATAAATTTTCTGCTTCTCTTTTTGATGGAGCAGTAATGCGGATCAATTCCGAACCTGCCTCGATACAGCGAATTGATTGGTCGACAGTCGCCATTGTGTCCATTGTATCCGTGGTGGTCATTGTTTGTACACGAATGGAATGAAAATTCCCGAGCAACAACTCCCCGATCTTTACTTCGCGTGTAGATAATCGCTTATATTCTGTGAGTGATTCGCAATACAACTGCATCACTAATTTTGGATTTATGATTTTAGATTTCCGATTTTGCAAAGTTAACGACATTCAGTGCGCACGTCTTTTTAAAAATCCAAAATCTGTAATCTAAAATCGACGATCGTTACCAGTCCTTCGGCTGGGCGTTTCCCGTTCTTAAATTCTTTTGAAGACGCTCCTGCACCTGTTTCTCTTTTTGCTCAAGCAATTTGAGTTGCTGTTGCGCGTCACGTGGGGATATCTTTGGTTTGGGCTGTTGCTTTTGCTCCTGTTTTTTTTTCTCCTCTTGTTTTTTGGGAGGATTTTTCTTTTTTAATTCCAGCAATGCTTTCTGAAGATTTTCTCTCGCTTCCTGGTCACCGGGATTTAATCGCAGCGTTTCCTTGTAGGCTTCAATGCTTTCTTCCAGTTTCTTTTGTTGAGTAAGAATCACGCCCTGGTTATAGATGGCTTTTGACCGAAGACCAGTCTCGGTTTCTTTGACGTTGAGTATTGCCAGTAATTTATTTGCGTCCTCGGCCTTACTCTGTTTGATCAACGCGTCGGCGAGGTTAAATTTTGCAGTTTTATTGGTGGAAACGGTTTCAAGTACCTTTCTGTATTCACCTTCGGCCTTGTCATATTGCTGATGATGATAATAGTTATTTCCTGTCTCGATATTTTCGCTTGTATCCTGGGCCACCAGGAATTTGCCGGTAAAGATGAATGTCAGTATGCACGCCGGGATCTTCATACAATTTTTGTTTTGCGTTCAGGCAAAATAAATTCAAGTACTAATAACAAAAACATCACTCCTGCAAACCACATGTAATACGTTGTGTAATTCAACAATGAAACATCAGTAAAAGTCTTCCGTTCCACTTGCGATAATTGTTGCATTAATTCGTTTATAGTCTGGTCGCTGCTTTCAAAGTGCACATAAATGCCATTGGTTTTTTGAGCGATCTGTTTTAACTCATCTTCATTCAATTTTGAAATGACAATGTTGCCCATTGCGTCTCTTTTATAGTCATTGGTGGCAACATCAGGAATTTGTGAACCTTCGGGTGAACCGATACCAACGGTACAAACCATGATCCCCTGCTGCGAAATACTTTCCGCCGTCTTTAATGACTCTTCATCATGATCTTCGCCGTCAGAAATAAGGATAACTGATTTAAATCTTCCCTCTTTAGTGTTAAAAGCTCTCGCACTCATCTGCAATGCATCACTGAAAACTGTTCCCTGCGCGGGTATTGCATCAGGACTAGCGGATGAAACAAAAATTGCAGCGGCTCCATGATCGATTGTCAACGGCATTTGCATGTATGCTTTGCCGGCAAACACGACCAGTGCGATCCTGTCATTCGGCATGTGGTCCATTAACTTCAGGATCATTTGTTTTGCCCTCTCAAGACGGTTAGGTGAAAGGTCAGTTGCGAACATACTTCTACTCACATCCAGCGCGATCACTACGTCGATCCCCTTTCTTGAAATGTTTTCAGCGCTGCCGGGTCTTCGAAGGTTCGCCACGGCAACGACGCCTAACGCAAAGGCCAAAGAAAATAAGATGAATTTGCCCGTGAATAGTCGGGGCGAGAAATTTTTGATCAGCTGTTGTACTAACCTGATGTCACCGATCTTTTTTATCGTTCTCTTTTTCCACCTTAACAATAAAAGGAAAAGTACTACAAAAACCACGAGGGCGGCGAACAGCAATAGAAGCTCTTTATATTGAAATTGAAAGTTCAACGGGCAATAGATTATCAAGAATTAAACCAAACCTACATTTTACCTTCCATGAATCCAAGATGCTTCAGAATTCCCTTTAGCATCTTCATACGAATGGTCGGTATATCAGCGTTGGCATCAGTACTTTCAAAATTTAAAACGAAAAAATAGGGGTGCTTATTTTCTTCGATCCAGCCGACGATCCACGCGAGCTGGCTTCCCTTCTCATCATGGCCCCACCCGGTTTTATAGCTTAATTTATAATTAGCGTCGTCTTCAAATAGCATTGCTCTTTTCACGATGTCCTCATATGTATCAAAGAAAGGGAGTTGGCGGAAATAAAGTCGCTTCACAAGTCCCAGTTGTTCATCGGGGGTTATTTTTAATGAATTATCCAGCCAGAAAGTATCAATTCTCGTGGTGATTTTTTTTGTGCCATAAGAAAGACTATCTAACCAAAATTGCATGGTGTCCCTACCAATTCTCCTGGCTATTTCCTGGTAATATGGAACTGCCGATACCCTGAAGGCTTTATACATTGTAAGATCCTTATTCCATTCTGTATTCTGGCGCACGACCCCGTCCCATTTTATGATCATACTGTCATTTGTTATTTTTCCGGTCTGCAAGCCAATCAGCGAGTTCACAATCTTGAAAGTAGAAGCAGGCAGGAAAGCACTATCTCTGTAACGTTTTAAATTATAGACAGTGAATTCTCCCGTGCCATTATTAAATATGGAAAAAGTTCCATTGACCTTGTTGTCATCAAAGAAATGTTTCAGACTATTGTCAATTTTCACATTATTAGGAGAACAGGCATTTATACAAGCGATCACCACCAGGCAGCATGCGAAAAGTTTCATTCCAAAATTTTTGCAAAGGTAAGTGTCGGAAAAAGGAATTGAGAATAGTAAATTGCAAATTGCATTATCGTAATTTAATTGTCATTCGATGTTTGACATTGATCACTTCTATTTATTCCTGACAGTAAGCCTTTTGATCAATCTTTCACCGGGGCCAGACATGATCTATACCGCCGCCAGAAGTTTATCGCAGGGGATCAAGGCGGGTATATTCTCAGCACTGGGAATCTTTGTTGGTTGCTTGTTTCACATTTCGGCTGCCGTTTTTGGACTTTCGAAGATCATTGAAGAATCCGTTTTACTTTTTTCAATTATCAAATATTTAGGTGCAGCCTATCTCATATACCTTGGTGTTCGATCTCTTTTGAGTAAGAAAAAAACTAAAAAAGAAGTTGATACCCTCCCCGCGTTGACTTACCGAAAGATCTTTTTCCAGGCCATGCTAACAAATATCTTGAATCCCAAGGTGGCGATTTTCTTTTTGTCATTTCTACCCCAGTTCATAAATCCGCAATCAAATTACCTGAAGGAGCAAATTGCTTTCCTTGGATTATGGTTTGATGTGCAGGGAGCCGTGACATTAATTGTTGTGGCATGTGCTGTTGGCGCTTTTAAGAATATATTACAAAAGAATACGACATTCTGGAACTGGCAGGAGAAAATAACAGGATCGATCCTATTTGGTCTCGGAGTGAAAATGTTTTTTACTAAAAAATAAGAAATCCCGCTGTTGCGGGATTTCTTATTTGGCCATAAGCGGCATTTAGAGATAAATGCCATTACTTAAACGATAATGTCGTCTTCCCTGGCAATCCTTTTTCATGGACGTGCAGGACACGAAAATGGAAGTTATAATGATTCCTATTAAAAGGAAAAGGAAAATCTTTTTCATGCACATTTTACTGGGTGAACTAATAGCGGTAAATCAAAGGAGGGATCGGTAAAATTGATTCATCAGAGGATAAACGAATATAAGACAGTTTTATTATTTTTCCCCTAGCCTAGTAATTTTCCTATTTATTTCAATAAATTTAGGTATGATGACATTAACCAAAACTAATTTTATATGAAACCGGTGATTTTATGGCTTCTGGTCGCAACCATGTTGGTTGCTTGCAAGAACAAACAGTCAAAGACAATGACCATTACGAGTGATGATGGGAAGAGTAAGGTATCAGTGGATGTGAATAGTGCCGCTGCAACGGGTGATGAGATGCAGAAAAAAATGGAAGAGCTAAAGAAGCTCACCCCCCTTACGACGGATCAGTTGAAAGCCTTGCTGCCGGAAGAACTTATGGGAATGAAACGCTCCAGTTTTAATGCAAATAGCATGATGGGCTATGCCAATGCCGAGGCCACTTACAAAAACGAGAACGATGACAAGAATATTGAACTTAACATTTTCGATTGTGCGGGCGAGGCGGGGGCTGGTATTTACTCGCTCAGCTATTGGACAAAAATGAGCATGCAATCAGAAAGTGATAATGGGTATACCAAGACTGTTGACTTCGGCGGAAACAAGGCAGTTGAAACATATGAAAAGGGAGGCGACCGCTATGAACTAACCTATGTTGCCGCTGACAGACTACTGGTAACCGTAAAGGGAGAAAAGGTGGGCTTAGATGCGGTGAAGCAGGTTGCCCAAGGTCTTAATCTAAAAGTAAATTGACCGGTCTATTGACCTATTTCATTTCAGGACATTGAGCTTTTTCCCAATTTTGATGAACGCTGAAATAGCCTTGTCTAAGTGTTTTTGTTCATGTGCTGCGCTTAGTTGCACTCTTATTCGGGCCTGCCCCTTCGGCACTACCGGGAAAAAGAATCCTATCACATAAATGCCTTCGTTGAGAAGTTCGGCGGCAAAGTTTTGTGCTACAACGGCGTCGTATAACATAATCGGAACGATCGGGTGCTCCCCAGGCTTTATATCAAACCCTGCTTCGGTCATCTTTGTCCTGAAATATTTTGTGTTCCTTTCCAATTTGTCACGCAGTTCGGTGGTTTCACTTAGCATATTCAGAACAGCAATGGATGCACCTGTTATAGAAGGAGCAAGCGTATTGCTAAATAAATAAGGTCTTGATCGTTGCCTTAGCATGTCAATAATTTCTTTTCTACCGCTGGTAAAGCCGCCGCTGGCCCCGCCCAGCGCCTTTCCCAATGTGCCCGTTATGATATCTATTCTTCCCATAACACCGCTATATTCATGAGTTCCCCTCCCGGTTTTCCCCATAAATCCGGAGGCATGACATTCATCGATCATTACGATTGCATCATATTTATCCGCCAGGTCACAAATTTTATCCAATTGAGCTATGGTACCGTCCATGCTGAACACTCCGTCAGTTACGATTATGCGACCGCGCAATGCAGCAGCTTCTTTTAACTTCTCCTCCAGGTCCTTCATATTGTTATGCTCATATCGGAGTCGTTGCGCTTTACAAAGACGGACACCGTCAATTATCGAAGCGTGGTTTAACGCATCTGAAATGATGGCGTCACTTTCATTGAACAAAGATTCGAACACGCCGCCATTGGCATCAAAACAAGCCGCATATAAAATGGAGTCCTCAGTGCCTAAAAATTGAGCGATCTTTTGCTCAAGTTCTTTATGAATATCCTGCGTACCGCAGATGAATCGCACGCTGCTCATACCATATCCGTGGGATTCTATAGCAGCGTATGCTGCTTCGATCACCTTGGGATGAGAAGAAAGTCCGAGGTAATTATTGGCACAAAAGTTTAGAACGGTTTCCCCGTTTACCGTGATCTCAGCTCCTTGCGGACTGGTGATGGTTCTTTCGGTTTTATAGAGCCCGGAAGCCCTGATTTCCTCAATTTCCTTCCCTATCCTGCCTACAAAATTTTCATTCATAGTCTAAAATTAAAACGCAAATATAGCTGGTTGAGTGCGGGACGGGCAGGCGGAACCCGGTCCAGGGTAAAATAGCCACCCAGGTTATGTAACATTTTAACCAATTCATCCGTATAACTGATAAATCCCGGCTTTAACGGTTAATTTTGGTTTTTATCGGCTGTTTATGACTGAAAAGGAATATAATTTATGTGTCACTGAATATGCGGACAATGTGTATCGCTTTATTGTGAAGAATCTTCGCAATGAAGAAGATGCCCGGGATGTGGTCCAGAGCGCTTTTGAGAAAATGTGGCGCAACAGGGAAGGCATTGACGCGGAAAAGAGTAAGTCATATTTGTTTACCGTAGCTTATCATCAAATGATCGACCACCTGCGTAAAATAAAGAGGATACAGCTAAAGGATGAGTTCAAAGATGAAACAAGGGTCGTTCACCGGCCGATGCACAATGCGAAAAAGATACTGGAGGAAGCGTTGAGCCGTTTGAGTGAAACACAACGCAGTCTTGTAATGCTGAAAGATTATGAAGGATACAGTTACGAAGAGATCGGCAAGATAACGGGACTGAATGAAAGCCAGGTAAAAGTTTATTTACACAGGGCAAGGGTCCAGCTAAAAAATTATTTAGTAAAACCTGAAAATGTGATCTAGAAAAAACGAACATGAACATAGATCGTCATAATTACGAAGAGTATTTCCTGCTTTACATTGACAACGAATTAAGCGTTGATCAGAAAAAGCAGGTTGAGCTATTTGTACAGGCAAATCCTGACCTGGAAGAAGAGTTGGTTATGCTGAAGCAATCCAGGCTGATCCCTGACGAATCCATTGTTTTTGATAATAAGTATCTCCTGATGAAAGAGGAAAGCAATTCTTTCATCAATATGAATAATTATGAACAATGGCTGATCATGTATGTAGATGATGAACTGAGTGCAGAGGAAAAGGCGGCCGTTGAAAAATTTGCTTCGGCGCACCAGCATGTTCAGCAGGAACTCGAATTATTTCAACAAACAAAATTACAACCGGAAGAAATTATTTTCGAGAATAAAAAGGTTTTATACAGAACAGAAAAACCAGTACGCGTTGTTACGATGCAATGGTGGAAGATAGCAGTGGCGGCAGTATTGATCATTTCGGCGGGGACTACAGTCTATTCAGTTCTGATGAATAAAAACAACAATGCCGGAACAAACAACCACGTAGCAAAGACTACTGTTGAGAAGAAGCAGATTCCTAACCAGGCAATTGACACTGCACAGGATAAGCTGCAACCAAATCTTAGTCCCGATCAGCAACAGGAAGAACAATTGACGGTTACGCCTGCCGCGAAAAAAGAATCAGATAAAAAAGTGAAAACGCGAGAACAACCAGAGGAAGAAAATAAACAGCAATTAGCCTACAATGATCTAAATGAAAATGTACTTGATGAACAGCGGCCTGCTACTGTCGGGATCGATAACACAGGCATTGAAGAACCAAAAATGAAGAATGACATTGTCATTGACGATAAAATGCATAAAGGAACTTTTAACACTGGCAGTGTAACAATTCCTGTTGTTGAAACGCCTGACAATAGTAGCAAACCTGATGATGCTACACAATATGCCAGTAACGCTGAGAACAAAAAGTTTCGTGGATTCTTCCGGAAAGCGACACGAATTCTTGAACGCACAACAAGCATCAACGCGGCCGACGATGATAAGGTGCTGATCGGTGGAATGGCAATCAATCTAAAATAATTTCAAAAAACAATAACGATTATGAAAAGGATATTTACCCTAAGTATCATTCTATGCACAGCACTGATGGGTTTTGCTCAAGTCGATACTACCGGAAGACAAACGGATACGACAGGAAAACAAAATAATGAGGTCGATACCATAAAAGTGGGAGGAATGATCATTATTCGCAAGCACGATGGAAATGAAATAGTCCATGAGAAAAAGGAGAAACGTGAAACGCATCATCACTATTACAAATCATCTAACCTGAGCACGAACTGGTGGATAATTGACTTCGGTTTTTCCAATTACGCTGATCAGACGGATTATTCATCTTCCGAAGCACAGAGCTTTGCACCCGGATCTGCCAAAGAATCATTGAAGATAAAAACCTGGAAGTCGCGGAACATGAATATCTGGCTGTTTATGCAAAGATTAAACATGATCCAGCACGTCGTAAATTTGAAATACGGATTCGGCTTGGAATTGAATAATTATTTCTATGATGATGTGAGAGTGCATCTGCTAAAGAATCCGAGCGACCCCGCGACTATCGTTTTCGATAGCAACTTTGCAAGTCTTGATAAGAACAAACTGGCCGCTGATTATCTCACTGTGCCACTGATGCTCAATTTTAATTTCACGCCGGATCGTGAAAGAGGATTTGGAGTCAGCTTCGGTGTAAGTGCAGGTCTTTTGTACAGTTCAAGACAGAAGGTAAAAGATGGCGGCGATGTAAGTAAAACACACGACGATTTTGATCTTAGAACATGGAAAATATCATACATAGGTGAAATACTTCTTGGACCCGTAAAATTGTATGGGAGCTATGCCACCCAAAGCATGTGGGAAAAAGGATTGGATCAGACACCTTACACCGTGGGCCTTCGCTTTTCCTATTGATAAGAGAATTTCTCTCATGTAAATTTGCAGAACCGGAATCGTAAATGATGCCGGTTTTTTATTGTTGTTGATAAAATTACAGGCAGTTTTGCCTAGTCTTTTGTGAAGATTTCTAATTTAAGTCACGAAATTATTCCTTTGCACTAGTTTTGAACACAACGTTAAAAGATCTTCACAGGAAAAATAAAATCGAAAAGTTTTGCGTTCAATCTGTACGGTCAAAGGACATAACTTTATGAAACTACCTATCCTACTCGCATCCTTACTTTTTGGAAGCAGCCTGTCTTCCACAAACACGACATTCAACGCAAGCAAGTTCCCAACAGGATCTAAAAAAAGGATTCCTACAGTGGACGGAAAAATACTTCCCGTAGGCACTGTCTACCTGGTTATTGACAAATCGGATTACGAACTGAACGTATATGATGACAAAGGCTGGTTCGCCACTTATCCTGTTGTTTTTGGAAATAGTAGTCTTGCTGATAAAAAAATGGAGGGGGACCGCTGTACACCAGAGGGTAGTTTTCATATCGCATCCAAAAAAGTTCATGATAAATGGGATCGTTTTATCGCCCTCGATTATCCTACAAAGGATAGTTACGAAAAATTCAGGGAAAGAAAGGAAAGAGGTGAAATACCTAATAATGCGCGAATTGGGGGTGGTGTTGGCATTCATGGCACCTGGCCCAATGATGATTATATTATCGACCGGTATAAAAACTGGACCAATGGCTGTATTTCGATGAAAAATAAAGATGTAGAGGACCTGTATAGCTATCTACCTGTAGGCACTGCTGTAACGATCAGGAAATAGTGATCACTTTGAAATGAACTCGCTCACTTCCTGTCTCCATTTCAATGGATCTGCATTTAACAACGGCTGATGAACTGCATGTTCAAAGATCACTAACTTCTTTTCAGAGGACGGAATATTCTCAAATATAAAATCACGCTCTGCAGAGGAAGCAAATATATCTGTCTCGCCACATTGCATTAACACCGGGCAATTTATTTTCTGAACATACTTGTAAGTCTCCTGGTTAAAGCCATTAAATGCCTGCTCAACGCTTGCCCAAAAAGTTATGAAACTGCCAAAGGGCCTTTCAGGGAAACCGATCATTTTTCCTCTCACTCCAATAAGCCTTTTGAAATTGCTAAACGGTATTTCGAGGATCACCTTCGACGGTCTGATATTGTAATCATAGAACGCTTTTGTGATCACCACTGAACCCAGGGAAATACCATAAAGAATAATATTCTTTTCTCCCTTTTTCAAAATGTACTCGTATGCAAGTTTTACATCTTCCGACTCGCGAAAACCCATTGTCGTAATATTTCCCCCACTCCTGCCATGGGCCCGCAGATCAACCAACATCACATTATATTTTAAGTTCCTGAATTCATATGCCTGCTTAAGGACACTTGATTTATTTCCACCCAGTCCGTGAATAAGCATAACAGTGCCTTTTGATGAATCAACGGGAATATACCAGGCTTCCAATGAAAGGCTATCTCTTGTCAAAAGCTGCACCGTCTGAAAAGGAACTTCAGGAGGTTCTTCTTTAGTTACTTTACGATATATCGGTCCTTTGAAAAGCCTCCATGTTTTCGAAAAAACATTTCTTGACGGTGCTTCGTCAGTCACAGGCAAGATCGGCTCATAAAAATGAGTGAGCTTATACGCATATATGATCCCGCTAACATTGATCAGTACAAATTGAGCCAGGAGTGCCCATAATATCCATTTGGATACGGATTTTAACCCTTTTCGCATATTGGTTTTGTTCGTTAGGTGGCCTCAACTACAATTTTATAAATGTTTTCAATAAGCGAGGAAATATTTTTTAATTTTTAATAGAAAATTAATAACAGGTATGAATTTTGCTGATCTGGAACAGTTTGTTCTGAACATATTGAGAAAAACCTTTTAAAGCAGCTTTATCCCTTGAGCTGCTTTTTAATTATAGAAGCTATATTCTTCCATTTTTGATCTCGTCCACAACAGCCGGGTCAAGTAATGTGGTCGTGTCACCCAAATTACTGGTCTCACCCTCAGCGATCTTCCTTAGAATTCTTCTCATGATCTTCCCACTTCGCGTTTTAGGCAGCCCGTTTACGAATTGAATTTTATCTGGTTTTGCGATTGGACCTATGATCCGCGAAACTGTAAGAGCGATGTCTTTCCTTGTCAAGTCCTGGTCTCCGTGAACAGAGCTGGCGATGACGTAGGCGTAAATTCCCTGTCCTTTTATGTTGTGAGGGTATCCGACGACGGCGCTTTCGACTACACCTGCATGCATGTTGATCGCATTTTCTACTTCGGCCGTCCCGATCCGGTGACCACTCACATTTAAAACGTCATCAACACGACCGGTAATGCGATAATTGCCATCGGAATCTCTCAAACATCCGTCCCCGGTAAAATATAAATTCTCATAAGCAGCGAAATAATTTAAGCGGCATCGCTCGTGATCTCCATAGGTGGTTCGTAAAATTCCGGGCCATGGGAATTTAATACAGAGATTTCCAGCCGCGTCGGGGTTGTCATTTATTTTTCCGTTCTCATCCACGATCGCTAACTGCACTCCCGGCAAAGGCAAGGTTGCATAAGTAGGCTTTGAAGGAGTAACCCCGGCAAGATTCGAAATGAGAATTCCCGCAGTCTCAGTTTGCCACCATGTATCTACAACAGGGCAATTCTTCTTTCCAACATTTTCATCGTACCAATGCCAGGCTTCTTCATTGATGGGCTCACCTACTGTCCCTAATACTTTTAATGAACTAAGATTTTTTCCCTCTAAAGGTTTCGTACCGAAACCCATTAATGAGCGAATAGCTGTCGGAGCAGTATAAAGTATATTGACTTTGTATTTCTCCACGATATCCCAAAATCTTCCGGCATCAGGCCAGGTTGGTACACCTTCGAACATTAAAGAAGTAGCCCCCGCACTCAAAGGTCCATAAACAATGTAGCTGTGCCCGGTTATCCATCCAATGTCGGCAGTGCAGAAATGAATATCGCCCGGGTTATATTGAAAAACAGTTACAAAACTATAAGTAGTCCAAACCATATAGCCGCCACACGTATGAACAACTCCTTTAGGTTTGCCGGTAGAACCAGAAGTGTATAGAATGAACAGCATGTCTTCTGCATCCATTTCTTCTGCAGGGCAATCGGGATTGCCCATTGTCTCTACCTTTTTTATTTCATCTTCCCACCAAACATCCCGACCCTTGATCATGCTAACCGGTGTTCGTGTTCTTGTTAATACAATTACTCTTTTTACAAACTTGCATTGGACGAGGGCGTCATCGATCACGCCCTTTAGGGGAATCTCTTTATTACCTCTAAATGCGCCATCGCATGTAATAATAAATTCTGCATTGGCATCCTGCAACCGATCAGCAATACTTTGTGCACTGAAGCCACCAAATATTACAGAGTGAATAGCGCCTATCCTTGCACAGGCTAAAATAGCAATCGGTAATTCAGGCACCATACCCATATAGATACAGACACGGTCACCTTTTTTAACTCCATTATTTTTTAGCACATTGGCAAACTGGATTACTTTAAAATGCAAGTCGCGATAAGTGAGAACACGGTGATGTTCTTCGGGGTCATTCGGCTCCCAAATTATTGCCGGGCGATTACCAAGTGTACCCAAATGCCTGTCAAGACAATTCTCGGTAATGTTAACCTTCGCATTGATAAACCATTTTATCTTGGGCTCTTTGAAATTCCATTCCAATACCTTGTCCCATTTCTTTCTCCATAAAAAGCTGGAAGCTACATCTGACCAGAAGCCATCCGGATCATCTACACTTTTTTTATAAGCCCTTTTGTATTCATCAAACGAAGTGATCTGAAAAGAATATGACATAGCTAACCAGTTATGAGTTCAGAGTTATGAGTTACATAAGTATCAAGAACCAAGTTCCAAATTCCAGGCCTGCCTGCACTGCACGAGGTGATCAAAAGCAAAAATCAATTTTGACTTTCAAATTTAAGATTTGAAATTTTATTTGGTCCTTGAAATTTGGTTCTTGTTTTTTGTATCTTAAATCTATGATTCAACCAGCTAACGAAGTCCAAAGTATTCGTAAGATCATTATGGCTTCTTCTGTGGGTACCCTGATTGAGTGGTATGATTTTTACATTTTTGGAAGTCTCGCTCCTGTTATTGCCGGCCAGTTTTTCCCGAAAACAAACCCAACAGCAGCCTTGCTTTCTACCCTGGCCACCTTTGCGGCAGGATTTATTGTTCGACCATTTGGCGCCCTGGTATTCGGAAGACTCGGAGATCTCATCGGCCGCAAATACACTTTTCTTTTGACGCTTATCATTATGGGTAGCTCCACATTTGCAATTGGTCTGGTGCCGGGATATCAAACTATTGGCTTTGCTGCGCCGATCATCATATTAGTGCTTAGACTGCTGCAGGGCCTCGCGCTGGGCGGCGAGTATGGAGGTGCTGCAACCTATGTTGCAGAACATGCGCCGCCAAATAGAAGAGGATTTTTTACTTCATGGATACAAACAACGGCAACGCTTGGTTTGTTTTTATCATTAGGCATCATTTTGATCGCGCGCCATAGTCTTGATGCCGACAGAACAAGGTCCATTGCAAAATTCGAAGATTGGGGATGGCGTATTCCTTTTCTTGTTTCCATTTTTCTTGTGGTCGTTTCGGTGTACATACGATTGAGGATGAAAGAATCGCCTCTGTACGCAAAACTGAAAACCGAAGGAAAAACTTCTGTAAATCCTTTAAAAGAAAGTTTTACCCATCGCTCCAATTTAAAAATGGTATTGCTTGCTTTATTTGGAGCCACGATGGGACAAGGTGTTGTCTGGTATACGGGGCAGTTCTATGCGCAATCATTTATTGAAAATGTTTGTAAAGTCGACTTTGAACAATCGCGGACCATTTTACTGTGGGCGATCCTTTTTGCAACACCATTTTTCGTCGTATTCGGAAACTGGAGCGATAAAATAGGTAGAAAATGGATCATGTTAGTCGGGATGTTCCTGGCTATCATTACATACCGTCCACTTTTTGGAAAACTATACTCCATTGCAGACGAAAAAAATAAAACCGAGGTCGTTGACGAAAAACAGATCAGCACAGCCATCAAGCCTATCGTCAATACCGGGAACTCATTACGAAAAATAGGGACTACACATTTTTTTGACGATGGCACTCTTTTAATGGAAACAAGAACTGACACTCTATACGCCGAAGCGGGGAAAATAACGGATAAACCTGACGTAAAAATTTCAAAATTACTCCCCGCAAATGGCTATTGGTTGATGGTGGGGATTATATTTATTATGATCCTTTATGTAACCATGGTATACGGGCCAATTGCCGCATTTTTAGTTGAGTTGTTTCCCACAAAGATCCGTTATACCTCGATGTCTCTTCCTTATCATATAGGCAATGGAATTTTTGGAGGATTGACACCCTTCATTGCGCTGTTACTAACCACCATTTACACAGGCGATAAGTTGGTTGGCCTTTATTATTCAATTATAGTTGCCGGCCTTTGTTTCCTGGTCGGCCTACTATATTTAAGAAATAAGATCGATCCAAACGTCAATGATTAAATTTTAGATTAGATGAATGCATTAAAAAGAGTGGCAGGAATTTTATGGATAATTGCGGGACCTCTTGCTATTTATTACCTGGTAAGAACCGCAATTGATGAGATAAACAAAAAACCCGTCATTGATACAAAGATCCAGTGGGCGGTATTTATTATTGTTTTTATACCTATTGCTATCGGTATCATAATATTTGGGATCTATGCCCTCAAAGGAGAGTACGATCATTTACCAGGCAGCTCTGAAGACATTACTGATTGAGATCAACGAATATCTAAATCCGTATTAATTCATTTTAATTTTTTCCCGGGATATTTTGTTTAGAGTCAATTCACCTTATTTTTGCAGACCATAAGGAGAAACAATGATCTCACTGAAGTCCGTCATTTCCAGTTTATTCATGATAATGGCTTTATTGTGGCTGACAATAAGCTCTCCTTTTGTATTTGCGTCGCGACAGGTTCAGCAGAAAGAAATTCAAAAACAGGCAGGAAGCAGCGAAGACAAAAATCCTTTTTCGACCACTACGGAGGAAAAAAACGAAAGCAGCGTTAACAACCTGTCCGAATACCTTCACGACCTAAATGCAATCAATCACCATTTTATAGAACTTACAAGGATCTACAAGTGTCATTCTTCTGATCTGTATTACGCCTTTCATCCTGAACTTCTTTCTCCCCCTCCCGAAGTATAATTAGTTTTTCATTTTTATTTTTTGCGATTTCCGTTGCTGTCGAATAATCCAATTCTTCAGACAAGCATTTTATTATTCATTTAAACTAATTATACATGAAACGTGCAAATTTCTATGTAAAAAATATAAGATCGGACCTACCTTCTTCAATTGTTGTTTTTCTGGTGGCACTGCCATTATGCCTTGGGATCGCCCTTGCATCCAATGCGCCATTATTTAGTGGAATTATTGCCGGCATTATCGGCGGAATGGTAATAGGCTCTCTAAGCGGGTCGCAATTAAGTGTCAGCGGTCCTGCAGCAGGATTGACAGCTATTGTATCCGTCGCCGTGCTGAAATTACCAGCCTTTGATGTCTTTCTCTTATCCGTTCTTATCTGCGGGGCTTTGCAAATGATCCTGGGTTTTATCAAAGCCGGCGTTATTGGGGACTATGTTCCTAATTGTGTCATCAAGGGAATGCTGGCCGCAATTGGATTGATCCTGATCTTAAAACAATTTCCTCACTTAATTGGTTATGATGCAAATTTTGAGGGCGATGAAACTTTTAAGCAGGGCAATGATGAAAATACTTTTTCGGGGATCGTTCACGCATTCAGATTTATCACTCCTGTTGCAATACTGATCGGAGTGATCGGTTTATTGTTTCAAATATTCTGGGAAAAATTCACCGCCAGCAAAAAAGGGGTTTTGAAGTTGATCCCTGCACCTTTAATAGTAGTGTTATCAGGAATACTCATAAATGAGTTTTTCAAAAACAATGGTGCTGAATATGCCATAGATACTAAACATATGGTCTCCATTCCAATCGCAGAATCAGCCTCAGGATTCCTTTCGTTTTTTACTCTTCCTGATTTTGGCAGTTTCCTGAATAAAGATGTTTGGATCACAGGCATCACACTGGCGCTCGTAGCAAGTCTTGAAACATTATTAAGTATCGAAGCTGTGGATGACCTCGACCCATACCAGCGTGTTACCAATAAAGAAAGAGAATTAAAAGCGCAGGGAATTGGCAATATGATCTCAGGACTTATCGGCGGGTTGCCCATTACCTCGGTCATTGTGCGTTCTTCAGCCAATGTAAATGCAGGTGCAAAAACCAAAATGTCGGCCGTATATCATGGCATCCTGCTGTTGGTTTGTGTTGCATTTATCCCGGGTATTCTTAACCTGATCCCGAAGGCTTCATTGGCGGCCATTCTAATTTATACCGGTTACAAACTGGCAAAACCTTCGCTGTTCAAAGCCTACTATAAAAGGGGATGGGATCAATTTCTTCCCTTTGTGATAACAATCGGAGCGATATTGCTTACAGATCTTTTGGTAGGCATTCTAGTAGGTATTGGTGTCGGAATTTTTTTTGTTGTCCGAAGCAATTTTAGAACGTCGGTGTTTATCATTCATGATGAGACCAAGTATTTGATCCGGTTGCGAAAAGATGTTTCCTTTCTAAACAAGCCAGCCCTTAAAAATAAATTGGAAGAAGTCCCCGCAGAATCATTTGTACTTATTGATGCAACCCGTGCTGATTTTATTGACAGAGACATTATTGAAGTGATTGAAAATTTCATGACGCATGCTCCGTTAAAGAACATCCGGGTTGAGTTGAAAAAGAGCCGGTACAAAAGCCAGGGCTTTATCAGGAAGTCACTGGTCAATAACGCAAAACTCTATGCGTAAGAAACAACACGGCATAGTGAAGAAGCTTAATTTTATAATTTTAAAAGCATTTATATGCATTCATACGAAAAATTGTTATTAGAAAATAAAGCATGGGCAGCAGAAAAAACATCAGAAGATCCCGAATATTTTGAAAGATTGTCTCAACTGCAGGCACCTGAATTTTTATGGATCGGGTGTAGTGATAGTCGCGTACCCGCAAATGAGATCACAGGTACACAACCGGGCGAGATCTTTGTACACCGCAATGTGGCTAACCTTGTTGTAAACACGGATGTGAATTTGCTTGCTGTTTTAGACTTTGCAGTCACTCATTTGCAGGTTAAGCATGTCATCGTCTGCGGTCACTATGGATGCGGGGGAATAAAGGCTGCAGCCACTAAAGTAGATTACAGGCCAGTATTGAATATGTGGTTGCGGAATATCAAAGATGTTATGCGACATCACAGGCAGGAATTGGAGAATATAAATGATGAAGAAAACCGTCTCGACAGGTTAGTGGAATTAAATGTGCAGGAGCAGGTGAACAACCTGGCAAAAACAACCATTATTCAACGATGCTGGGAGAAAGAAAAAAGACCGGATCTGCATGGTTGGGTGTATGGCTTGAGGGATGGGATCATCAAACCTGTTTTTGAAATGAGGGCTGGTTCGGCGATTGATCCTCTTTATAAATATGAAAAACTTTGATCCATGCGCTTTAGCAATGCAGCAGTAATTGCGATTTTTCTTTTCTCATGTAAGGATGCGTCCGATGATAAAAAAACTGACCAATCACAAGACTGGGCTTTACTTCAATTTGTGAAAGCTGATGAAGTAAATCCCATTCTTGTTCCTGATTCGACCACTGAATTTTTCTGCCCGGTAAGAAACGAAAAATTGAAATGGGAAGAGAAAGATGTTTTTAACCCGGCGGCTATTGTAAGGAATGACACTGTTTTTCTTTTGTACAGGGCCGAAGATAAAATTGGAAAGTTTGCGGGCACTTCAAGGATTGGGTTGGCCTGGAGCATAGATGGTTTACATTTTACCAGGCAGCCTTCACCTGTTTTATATCCGGATAATGATTCTTTAAAAAAATATGAATGGGAAGGTGGTTGTGAAGATCCACGGGTCGTTGAAGATGACAGAGGCATTTATTATCTCACTTACACTGCATACGACGGGGACAAAGCAAGATTGATGGTGGCTTCATCAGCTGATTTGCTTCATTGGAAGAAACATGGGGTTGCATTTGCTCAGGCTTACAACGGTAAATATATAAATGAATGGAGCAAATCCGGCTCTATTGTTTCAAGATACGAAAACGGGAAAGTTATTGCAGTAAAGATCAATGGTAAGTACTGGATGTATTGGGGGGATACAAATATTTTTCTCGCTTCTTCTGATGATCTCATTCACTGGATACCTGTTGAAGACAGTAATAGCAAGTCGCTCGTTGTATTTGGCCCACGGAAAGGAAAATTCGATAGTGACCTCGTAGAACCCGGGCCACCTGCTATGTTAACTGACGACGGAATAGTATTGATATATAATAGTCGTAATGTGCCGTCAAAAGGCGATAGCAGTTTGGCTGAAGGAACCTATGCAGCTTCACAAATCTTGTTTGATAAAAATGATGCTTCAAGAGTGCTGGACCGTATGGAGACTTACTTTATGAAACCGGACAAACCGTATGAAATATCAGGGCAGGTGAATCATGTATGTTTTTTAGAAGGATTAGTGAAATACAAGAATAAATGGTTCCTCTATTACGGAACAGCAGATTCAAAGATCGCTGTTGCAGTGAAGTGAAACGAATTGAGAAAATGATCGTGGAAATATAAGCCTTGGCTTACTTTATGTTTTCTGTGTTTCTGTTATTCAGAATTAGATAAATGCCCTTGGAACACTGAAGCCTTTAGGTTAAATTAATCCGTTTCCCTAGAATTACACAGAGTGCGCTATGCCCGGCCTATAGGCCTCAATTAACTTTGGGTCATTGCGCTATTTGAAATAGAGCAACTACTTTTGTTTTATGTCTATAGAAGTAAAGGATCTTTTAAAGGTTTATGGTGAGCAAAGAGCCGTAAACAATATTTCATTCAAGGTTGATAAAGGCGAGATCGTTGGTTTCCTCGGTCCGAATGGAGCCGGTAAATCGACCACTATGAAAATCATCACCGGTTACTTGCAGCAGGATGGCGGCGAAGCGTTTGTTGCAAATATCAGTGTCACAAAAGAGCCCCTGACAACAAAAAAGAAGATCGGCTACTTACCTGAGGCAAATGCTTTGTATTACGACATGTATGTTCGCGAGTACCTGGGTTTTATTGCCGAAGTTCATTCAGTCGGCAGTCGGCACCCGATAGGTATCGGGTCAGCAGTTAGCAAAGTAATTGACATGGTCGGGTTAACTCCGGAATCGAACAAAAAAATCGGGCAGCTTTCAAAAGGTTATAAACAAAGAGTCGGTTTAGCAGCTGCATTGATACACGATCCGGAAGTGTTGATCCTTGATGAGCCGACAAGCGGACTTGACCCGAACCAAATTGTTGAAATAAGAGAAGTGATCAGGCAGCAGGGAAAAAACAAAACAGTCTTATTCTCATCTCATATTTTGCAGGAGGTAGAAGCAATTTGTGACAGAGTTATCATTATCAATAAAGGCGAAATTGTTGCCAATGATAAGTTAAGTAACCTCCAAAAGGGAAACAAGGATAAGCACATAGTCGTGGTCAACTTTAAAGAACCTGTTGATAAAGCACTATTTGACAGGATAGGTAATGCCGATTCCGTCGAACAACTGCATCCCACAAATTTCAAATCCGATAGCTATCGGATTCAAACCTCAAATCCAGAATCTGTCAGAAAACAAATCCTGGAAATCTCCTTGCAGAATAATCTCAACATCGTTTCTTTGCAAAGCGAAAACCAAAGTCTTGAAGAAGTGTTCAGATCACTTACTCAAAAAGCTGAATAGCCCCGATAGCTATCGGGGTACCGAACGCACAAGAGAGTGACACAACGAAAGGCAAATACCTGCCTGCCGGCAGGCAGGGAACTGCGAAAGCTTGTCCCAACAATAACTTCAAACAATTAAACTGTAAACCAGATCATGAGTTACATTTCTGAAATTTTTGCAAGACAAATATTAGACAGTCGCGGTAATCCTACTGTCGAAGTAGATGTATTAACAGACGAGGGTGCATTGGGGCGTGCTGCAGTTCCAAGTGGTGCGAGTACAGGTGCGCATGAAGCCGTTGAGCTCCGCGACGGGGACAAGAAGAAATTTGGCGGTAAGGGAGTATTGAAAGCGATAAGCAATGTGAACGAGATCATTGCACCAAAATTATTGGGATATGATGTGGCCGATCAAACAGGCATTGACGAGATGATGATAATGCTGGATGGTACTCCCAACAAAGCTAACCTGGGAGCGAACGCCATTCTTGCTGTGAGCATGGCGGTGGCAAAAGCGGCTGCCGAAGAAGCAGGCCTTCCTTTGTTCCGTTATGTGGGGGGCACAAATGCTAAAACGCTGCCAATACCGATGATGAATATCCTGAATGGCGGCGCGCACGCTGACAACAAGATCGACTTCCAGGAATTTATGGTGATGCCTGTCGGGGCAGAAAGCTTTAGTGAAGGTTTGCAATGGGGCGTTGATGTATTTCATGCACTAAAATCTGTGTTGAAAAAAAAGGGTTACAGTACAAATGTGGGGGACGAGGGCGGATTTGCGCCAAACATTCAAAGTAATGAAGAAGCTATTGAAACAGTATTGACTGCCATCGGTGCTGCGGGTTATAAAGCGGGTTCTCAGATCGTGATCGCTATGGATGCGGCCAACAGTGAACTGTGGGATGCAAAGAAGAAAAAATATGTATTTCATAAAAGTTCCGGCAAGGAAATGAGCAGCGACCAGTTGGTCAAATTCTGGGAAAAATGGGTAAAGGAATATCCGATCGTTTCGATCGAAGACGGTATGGCGGAAGATGACTGGACCGGCTGGGCTAATCTCACAAAGGTTCTCGGAAACAAATGTCAATTGGTGGGTGATGATCTTTTTGTGACAAACGTAACCCGTTTGCAGCAAGGAATTGACAAAGGCATTGCAAATGGACTGCTGGTAAAAGTAAACCAGATAGGAACGATCACCGAAACTATCAATGCCGTTACATTGGCCCAGCATAATAGCTATAATACGATAATGAGCCACCGCAGTGGCGAGACCGAAGACACAACCATTGCTGACCTTGCAGTTGCATTGAATTGCGGGCAAATAAAAACGGGAAGTGCCAGTCGCACCGACCGGATGGCGAAATACAACCAATTGCTTAGGATCGAAGAGTTGTTGGGATTCTCTGCGGTCTATCCAAAAGGGAAGATCAAATTTGGAAAATGAATGAAGTAGTGACCGAATGTGTTTTACCTAACACATTTAAATTTACAAAGTATGAAACGGTATCTTTTATTCATGCTAACACTTGCAATTCCATTGATCGTTTTAGTATGGCTTAACAGGAAACACGAAATTAGCTCAGCAGCCTTCACAATATTGATGCTTATTTATGCCCTATTTTATCACCCTTTAATTTCCGTGATACACCTTGTTTCTCTCGGTTTCGTAGCAAAGAAGGACATTTGGAAATCGCTAGTTCCTTTTTGGAATTGGAAATATTCTGCTGATGCTGTTTTCGGAAGCAAAAAGTAATGGCCACAACAAAAGAAAAACGACCAAGCCTGATCGTCAAAGGCAAAATTGATTAACTTTATAGCAAATCCATCTCAATGAAGTTGCTAACCCAATTGCCGGCCTGGCTTCGAAATAAGTTCTTTATTGCTTTTGCTGCCTTTGCCGTCTGGATGCTTTTTTTTGATGAAAGAGATCTTTTTACGATGCGGCATCATCGCCAGGAATTGAGGGAACTTCAACAGAGCAAACAGTATTATACCGACCAGATAAATAAAGAAAAAACTGAGCTGGAAAACCTCAAAATGGCCGCCACCCTCGAAAAATACGCACGGGAAAAGTACTATATGAAGCGTGATAATGAGGACCTTTTCTTAATCCCTGAGAAACAGGACAATTGATTTTTCTTTTCATACAATAAGGGCGTTTCAGAACCGTTTATATAGTAGGACGTTTCACATATCCTATCAGGACAACACAATTATTGGACATTAACACTTGCACATGGCAAATCTTACCCCAGAGGATCTTCTATTGTATTTATACAAGGAAACCTCGGTAGAGCAAACAACCGCAATTGAAAGTGCTTTGAAGCAGGACTGGACCCTGCGCGAAAAACTTGCTGTTTTAAAAACATCCTTAGAAAGGCTCGATGGGATCAAAAAATCCCCTAGCACCCGTGCTATTTTGAATGTTTTGAATTATGCAAGAAAGAAGAACGAGGTAGTGAAGTAATCTAGTCACGACCTTTGATGATTCTTGTACTTTTTCAATCGCTACTCAACAAATTACTGGCATCCCGATAGCTATCGGGATGTTTTTCGTTTATTCATAGTCTTGTGCCTTGAACCTTGAATCTTGTGCCTTGTTCCTTACTTTGCATTTATGACCGGCAGGCAACGCTACCAATTCGTTATTGATTATTTTGAGAAACACAATCCGGAGGCAGAAACCGAATTAATTTATGATGATCCCTACCAACTGCTAGTAGCCGTTATCCTTTCTGCCCAGTGTACAGATAAGCGGGTCAACATGACCACGCCTGCAATTTTTGAAAGATACCCTGATGTCCAGGCCCTGAGCCAAGCAAGTTTTGAAGAATTATTTCCTTACATCAAAAGCATCTCTTATCCTAACAATAAAACAAAACATCTCATCGGCATGGCAAAAGCTGTCGTTGAAAAATTTAATGGAAAAATCCCGATGACCATTGAAGAATTGATCGAACTACCGGGAGTGGGAAGAAAAACGGCAAACGTAATTACATCGGTTATTGATCAGCAGCCAAACATGGCTGTCGATACACATGTATTCAGGGTGAGCAAACGCATCGGGTTGGTTCCAACATCAGCGACAACACCCCTTGCTGTAGAAAAAGAACTAATAAAGAATATTCCTGTCGGATATATACACAAAGCCCACCATTGGCTCATCTTGCATGGACGATACATTTGCATTGCAAGGACCCCGCGATGCGAAGTTTGTGGCTTAAGACCCGTTTGCAAATATTTCAAAAAAAAATATGTGCAGGATCATCCGTCTTAATACACCTCCATTCGCCGGAGTATTTAGCCGTTCACCCAACAAAATAAAATATTGACAGATCTTATCCGTCTGCTGTCATAAACCATAATACGTGCTTCGTAAATTTGCAAGCTGGCCACCGTTAAACCTAATAGTACGAAAATGAAAAATGTAGTGTACGATGACTCGACATTTAATAGCAGACTATCATTTCAACCGCTGTTAAATACCTTAAAAAGGAACATCGGCGAGGGCAAGCCCGGTGCGCAAAAATTATATGGTGACCTCATTGAAAAGATCGAAGCAATTCCTCAGCTTCTGCAACCCTTTTCAGATCTATCAATGGCAAAGCCCTATGAGGAAATAATTGAAATGTTACTGGCCACATTGTTTCCGCCGTCTTTGTCAGAAAAAGAGAGTCTTTATGCAGTTACTGTTCCATTTAAGTTTAAAGCCATTTATTCATCGCGGCTTTTCCAGCACGTGTTCATAAAGCCTGGTTCAAATGAAATTGCGGTCCCAGACAGCATGATCGCCCGAAATATTAATAGCCAGAAATTACAATTTGCTTACCGGCTGATTTTTAGAAAATTTTTTGGTTACCAGTCCGAGGAATCATCGCTCGTGGTTTATCCATACACGGATCCTGTAACAAACGTGACCCGGTATCTTGAACTAAACCTTGATACAAGATTTGTAGATGTAAGCGTGGTGGGTGATCTGCCGCAGGTTCCTGAAAATGCCATTTGCAAAAAGACCAACCGCCTGATGCCGCTGGAAGAACTTAGACAAAAACTTCCGCTTGATAAATTCATATTCGAAGGATTGGTGATCATTAAGATCAATGACGTTACTGAAGACGAGATCATCTCGCAAATAAAGAATGCCCTTTTAGGCATTCATAGTTTCACGGATGCATCAGTATATGAAAAGTTGCAGTCCTCCATGCAAAGTCTTTTGGGGATGTCAGATATAAAAGTTGGGATCACGCCATTCATTCAAATAAACAATCATTATATCTACTCGGCTACCGACACCTGCCACAGTATCATTCTTAAACATGCCAGTGCTGTAAAAGAAATAAATAAAACCAGTCAATGCTTCAAAGACCTTCTCAAAGATTATAATCAGCCAGTCGTTTATGAAGAACTTGATAAAAAAAATATGATCGAGTCTGAAGCCTTAAAACAGTATCACGAACTCGGCATCAGAAGTCTGATTCTTTGTCCTTTGAAGGAAAATGGAAAATTGATCGGCCTATTAGAAATAATGTCGGACTCTCCCGGCAAGTTAACAAACCATGACATTTACAAGATTGAAAAAGTAATATCCCTGTTTACGCTGGCTGTGGGAAAAACATTGGAAAACCTGGACATCCAGATAGACAAAGTAATCAAAGAAAATTTCACGGCTATTCAGCCGGCCGTGGAATGGAAATTCACCGAAGCAGCTTTCTCCCACATTATGGCAAAAGATTCGGGAAAGTCAGAAAAAATAGAACGTGTTAGTTTTAATGATGTCTATCCGTTATATGGTTGCATTGACGTTAGAAACTCATCGGTCGAAAGGATGCAGGTGATTCAGCTTGACCTGATCGAGCAATTACAATTGGTGCAGAATGTAGTGAAGAAGGCATTAACGGAAATTAAATTCCCTTTGCTTGAAAATATAGCTTTTAAAACTGACAAGTATATTAATTCAATTACCGACATTCTTTTATCAGAAGATGAGTTGCAGGTATATGATTTTCTGCAAACTCATGTCACGGAAATTTTCCATCATCTCGCCATTACAAAACCTTCATTAAAAAAAGATATCGATCAGTATTTCGCTGCTCTTGATCCGCAAAAAAATCTTGTTTATCGCCATCGCCATCATTTTGAGGAAAGCATTAACATGCTGAATGATGCCTTAGCAGGTCTTATCGATCGGGAACAAGCAGAGGCGCAAAAAGTTTTCCCTCATTATTTTGAACGCTACGTAACTGATGGCGTTGATTTTAATATTTACATTGGCCAATCAATCGTTCCAATGCAAAAGTTTGATGAATTATACCTGCGGAATATGAAAATCTGGCAACTCGAAGTTCTGACAAGCGCCGCGGCCCTGGTTCATGAGCTCAAAAATAAGTTACCTCATATACTCAATACTACTCAGCTAATACTTGCGCATAGCATACCTATAAGCATCAGCTTCAGGACCTCAGAAAGAAAATTTGACGTTGACGGTGCGTACAATAGCCGCTACGAGATCATTAAGAAAAGGATCGATAAGGTTCGCATAAAGGGTACAAAGGAACGATTGACGCAGCCGGGGAAGATTGCGATCGTCTACTCTTTACCAAAGGAAGCGGCAGAATACGAAGAATACATCGAATTCTTACAAACACGGCAATTATTAAAAACAGGGATTGAAAAACTTGAGCTCGAGGAACTTCAGGGTGTCATTGGGTTGAAGGCGCTTCGAGTCGAAATAAATTACAATGCGGATCATGACATACAGTTGTCATCAATTACCTCGGGACAACTGATCGGCGATAAATAAAGAAAGCGTACGGCCGATATGCAGGGAAAATATTGCTCACCTGGGTTGCTTTCGTTGGCTGGCACCACCAATTCTTCGAAAATTCTGTACATAATTCGCGACATTTAATCAAAGCAACTAATTATTGCTTTGGCAGAACTTTTGTGTAACTTATGGCATTACGAATAGAAGTTTTGGAAATATGATTACCGGGTTACTTCTGCATAGTTTTAAAGATTCTGTTTTTCACTATGTCCCTATTGTTGTTTTTTCAAGTCTTACCATTTTTGCTGGATCTTGCAATTCACGAAGCTCCAATTCCTATCAAAGTCCTCCCGGTTATAACTTTGACAAGGCCGTTGTCTATAAACTGCCTACAATTTTAGATGAGATCTCAGGCGTTGCTTTTTATCCAAAGGATTCCGGCATATTTGCCATACAAGATGAAAAGGGATGGTTATTTAAGATCCATTTAAAGAACCCGCTGCAAATTGAAAGATGGAAATTTTCAAATGGAGCCGACTATGAAGACATTTCGCGGGTGGACAGTACATTTTTTGTTTTAAGAAGTAAGGGTGTTGTTGAGAGGTTCAAATTTGCGACTCCTGATTCTGTCTCGATCCAACCTTTCAGAATTAGCGAAGAAAAGAATGAATTTGAGACTTTATATTATGACAGCTCTATACAAAAGCTGGTAATAGTCTGTAAGAACTGCGAGGAGGATACAAGAAAAGAAGTAAGCAGTTTTACTTTTGATCCTTCCAGCAACACTTTCTCCCCGGCATTTAAGATAGAAACCGCCACGATCAGGGAAGAGTTGGGCGAAGACGACAAATTCCGATTTAAACCGTCCGCGGCTGCTCTTCATCCTTTGACAGGCGAGTTATATATCGTCGCATCCGTTAATCGCGCCCTTGTCATTTTGAATAAAGATCACAGTGTAAAGAGTGCCTATGAGATAGATCCCGCTTTATTTAAACAGCCGGAAGGACTAACATTTACTCCGAAAGGTGATCTGATCATTTCAAATGAAGCGGCCGACCATGGCGTAGGAGAAATATTGTTTTTTAAATACAATAAACCTAAATAGCGTTAATGAGGATCTCCTTGTTTTTAGTAATTGCCTTTCTTGTATCGTTTGCGGCAAGCGGACAAAATGATACTGTTGATGCGAGGGTCATTTTAATTGGGGATGCCGGTCAATTAACAAACGGCCATCATCCTGTAGTAGATGCTGTGAAGCAATTGATCCCTTTGGATAAGAAAACAACGATACTTTACTTAGGAGATAATTTATACCGGTCGGGTTTACCCGACGAACAATACAGTTACTACATGGCGTCGCGAAGTGTGCTCGATACGGAATTATCAATTGCAGATAACACGCCCGCAAAAATATATATGATACCTGGTAATCATGACTGGGAAAACGGCAAGCCGGACGGTTGGGAAACTGTTATCAGGGAGCAACAGTACGTTGATCAGTTAGGAAAGGACAATGTGAAGTTTTATCCCGAAAACGGTTGCCCCGGTCCGGTTGAAGTTTCATTGGCACCCGATGTAATATTGGTAATGTTCGATTCGCAGTGGTGGATACATCCATATGATAAACCTGAAATTGAATCTGATTGCGATTATAAAACAAAGGACGAAGTGCTCACCCAACTTGACGACATTTTTAGTCGCAATTCGAACAAATTGATCATTCTCGCCGCGCACCATACCTTCAAAAGCAGCGGTGTTCACGGTGGTTATTTTAAATTAAAGCAACACATTTTTCCATTTACAGACATCTCTCCTAATCTTTATATCCCTTTGCCGGTTATAGGGTCCATCTATCCAATTGCAAGAAGTGTTTTTGGAACACCGCAGGATCTGAAACATCCTTTGTATGCAGAAATGATCGGTGCGGTTGAAAAAGTCGCAAAAAAATATCCGAATATCATATTTACAGGAGGCCACGAGCACAGTCTGCAATTGATAAAAGACAGCAGTTTCAACTACATTGTGAGTGGTGGCGGTTCAAAACATAACAGGGTGTCCACCAATAAAAGAACACCGTTTGCTACAACAACGAACGGCTTTGCTGTCCTGGATATCTCAACCAATAAAAATGTAAGAGTGAGTTTTTATACGGTTGAGGATTCAATAAAAATGGCCTATTCGGACGTTATTCAGAATTTCTCAAAAATACCAAAACCTATTGCCGATTCATCAACAAGAAAAATAGAAAACGAAGCAGCTGCGAAATTCAAAGACACGATCACTATTTCAGGTAGTGAAAAATACGATAGCGCCGGTTGGGCAAGAAGATTAATGGTAGGCACAAATTATCGAAAGGAATGGTCAACTCCCGTCAATATGAAAGTGTTCAATATTCAAAAAGAGAAGGGAGGCTTGAAAATCGTAAGTCTTGGGGGCGGGAAACAAACTAAATCATTGACCCTCGTTGATCCCAATGGCAAGGAATGGAAATTGCGAACAATCGATAAAAACCCGGAGAATGCCATACCTGAAAATTTTAGAAATACTCTTGAATCGGACCTCGTTCAGGATTTTATTTCGGCCTCGCATCCCTATGCCCCTCTCGTAGTACCTCCCCTTGCTACGTCGCTTGGCATTATCACAGCACACCCTGAATTGTTTTTTGTTCCTGACGATCCGGCATTTGGTTTCTACAGACCGTTATTTGCCAATACAGTTTGTACGCTTGAAGAAAAAGATCCTTCGCCTGACGGAGAAGATACAAAAAGCACTATTAAAGTTTTTGACAAGCTAACCGAAGAGAATACCCACAGGGTTGATCAGCCGTTTGTGTTACGTGCAAGGTTACTTGATATCCTTATCGGCGACTTTGACCGGCATTTCGATCAATGGAGATGGGTGACAACTGATACAGGCAAGGGAAAGCTTTACTATCCCATTCCAAAAGACAGGGACCAGGCGTTCTTCAGGTCCAATGGCGTGATCATCTCGCTTGCGGCACAAAGAGCATTGCCAATGCTGAAGGGTTTTCAATACACCATTCCAAGAGTCAATTGGCTGGCATGGCCGGCAAGGGATTTTGATCGTTTGTTTTTGACGGATCTTGATGCCGATGAGTGGAAAACAGCAATCAAGGATTTTCAAAAAACAGTCACTGATTCTATAATCATATCTTCTGTAGAAAAATTACCTCCCAAGATTTTTAAAACAGACAGTGCCTTCATTGTAAAAAGGCTGATCAGCCGCCGGGATATCCTAGAACCACGGGCGATGAGATATTATCGTTTCCTTTCAAGAAAAGTAAACATTATCGGCAGTAATGAGAAGGAATATTTTAAAGTATCCGGCGTTGGCAAACAATTAAGAGTAACGGTGTATGCACGGAAGAATAAGAGTGATACAAGCTTTGTGATGTATGATAGGACCTTTGATTACCATGACACTAAAGATATCCGGTTATACGGGCTAAATGGCGATGACAAATTTGAGATCGATTCGACAGCACGATCAAAGATCCGCTTACTCGTAATTGGCGGAAAGGGGAACGATACTTTCAACATCAGGGGTCGCGTTATCAATTATCTCTATGACCTTAAATCCGAAAAAAACTTCATAGAGCATAGAAGTCGTACAAGGAATCTTTTTTCAAGTGAACCTCCGGTCAATTATTATAACATTTTAGGCTTTAATTACCCGGTAACCCGTTTGCCAAAAGTGGGTCTTGGGTACAATGCAGAAGACGGTGTGTTCGCTGGCGTAGGGTTTTTTCGAAGAACCTATGGTTTCAGAAACGAACCGTATGCAACGGATCAGCGGCTGGCAACGCTCTTCGCATTGGGGCAACACGCTTACCAGATAAAATACAGGGGAGAGTTTAATCATTTCTTTAGAAACTACGATGCTATTATCAATGTCGCCTATGTGAATCCAACTCTCAATAACTTTTTTGGATTTGGCAACAAAACAAAATTGGATGAACAACAAGACATCAGCTTCTATCGTACACGGTATAATTATGCAGCAGCGGACCTTATGTTCCGGCGTCGCTTTTTCGAAAAATTGCACCTAATACTCGGGCCGAGTGTTTATGAATATTGGATCAATCAATCTGACAATGCCGGCAAAATTTTGCAGAATCCTTCGCTTATTGGACTGGACTCGGCAAGCGTATATTCGAAGAAGACTTATCTCGGCGGAAAGTTCGGGGTCAACTTTAATAATTTAAATAATGAGCTTTTCCCAACGAGGGGGGTGCAATGGAATACTGAATTCGTTTCCCTTGCTGGAGTTACCAAAACTGCAAATAATTTCACGAGCCTTAACTCAGACATGAGTGTGTATGCAAGCGTCAGTGAAGCTGCTAATCTAATTATGGTTGCCCGTTTTGGTGGCGGTCACATTTTCAGCAAGAACTATGAATACTTCCAGGCATTGAACCTGGGGGCCAATAACTTTTTACGTGGTTTTCGTAAAACAAGATTTTCGGGTTCATCAGTAGCTTACAACAGTTTTGAGGCGCGAATAAAGCTGGCCGACGTAAAATCATATTTATTCCCGGGCATATTAGGTCTAGTGGTGTTCAATGACGTGGGCAGGGTTTGGATAAACAACGAATCCTCGACAAAATGGCATGACGCTTTTGGAGGAGGGTTTTATTTTATACCATTTAAGCTAGTAATCATTTCAGCGACGATTGCTTTTTCGGAAGAAGAGAGGCTGTTCAATTTTTCTTTGGGAACAAAACTAAACCTGACATTTTAAAGCAAGATTATGGCGAACAACATTTATAAACTTGTCGAACAACATGTAACCAACTTGTTTGAGACAAATAAAAAGCAGAAACTCTTCTATCATACACTCGAGCACACACAGGAGACGGTTAAAAGGGCGGAAGAAATTGCAGCACATTATAAGCTCAGTGAAAAAGAGATGCTTGCTGTCTATGTCGCAGCATGGTTTCACGATACAGGACGCATCTTTACGGGCCCCGAAAATCATGAAGAAAAAAGCGCTGAGCTCATGAAAGCATTTATGACGATCAATTGCCCTGAGCAGGAATTGATACAAACCGCAGAAGGATGCATACTGGCGACCAAGCGATCTGCCACACCCGCTAACCTTCTTCAGCAAATACTCTGCGACGCCGATACGTACCACCTTGGAACAAAAGAGTTCAAAAGAACAAATAAACAGGTTAGAAAAGAGATGTTGATGGAGAAGGAAATGTCCAGGGAGCAGTTTGATATAAAAACGCTGGAGTTCCTCGAAAGTCACAAATATTATACATCGTATGCGATAGAATTGCTGGACAAGGGGAAAGAACAAAATATGGAAAGGTTAAGATCTAAAATTGCAGAGCATACAGTAAAGTCTGATGAGAATAAACTTTTTGGCAACGAAAAAGCTAGCGACCCTAAACTGGACAAACAAACCAGCAGCCTCATTTCAAAGGGCATTCAGACCATGCTCAGGCTTGCCTCACAGAATAATTTAAGGCTTAGTGAAATGGCAGACAGGAAAGCAAACATTCTTATATCGGTAAACGCGATCATCATTTCAGTCAGCATATCAGTCCTCTTCAGAAAATTTGAAACAGATCCTTTTCTCGTCGCACCAACCATTATTTTTCTAACGTCGTCTGTTATTACGATCGTTTTATCAATACTGGCAACCCGGCCAACAATTACCGGGGGAAAATTTTCCAAAGAAGACATTACAGCAAAAAAAGTAAATCTTTTATTTTTTGGAAACTTTTATAAAGCCTCCCTCGAAGATTTTAGATGGGGAATGGGCATTATGATGCGTGACCCGGAATACTTGTATGGCTCATTGATCAAAGACGTATACTATTTAGGCGTTGTACTCGGTAAAAAATACCGGCTTCTTCGAATAGCTTATAATATTTTCATGGTAGGCGTTGTGATCTCTGTCATCGCATTTACGATTGCCGTATTTACGAAGAGCCCTGAAAGTACAACAGTCATTACCTCACCAGCGCGGTCGCCTTTATAAACTTATGATCTATGTATTACAACAGGGAATTAAGCTGGCTCGGTTTCAATTACAGGGTGTTGCAAGAGGCTGCTTCTCCTTCAGTTCCCCTGTTTGAAAGACTTAAATTTCTCTCCATTTTCTCTTCCAATCTTGATGAATTTTTTCGCGTCCGATATCCTGCCGTTGTTGCATTGTCCTCCTTGAAAAGGAAAACACAAAAACAAATTACCACGGAAAGTCCCGCTGAATTAATAGAAGCGATCCATAAAGAAATAACGCAGCAGCTGCTTGAGTTTGGACGTGTCTTAGACGATATCTTACCTGAATTGCGAAAAAACGGTATCCACCTTTATTATGGCGAGGCTGTGATGGAAATTCATAGACATGAGATCACTGATATTTTTCTGTCGCAGGTGTTATCATTTATCCAACCCTTATTGCTTGATGGCAAAAACAAATTCAGCCCGGCGAATAACCAATTGTATTTCGCTATCTCTTTAAAGAAAGATACGGAAGACCTGATCAGGCATGCTGTTGTGAATATTCCTTCAGATAAGCTACCCCGGTTTTTTATCTTGTCACCTGCTGAGGATATGAACTACGTGGTATTCATCGATGACATTATCCGCGAAAACATGCAGGTCATTTTCCCGGGTTTCGAGATCCTCGGCATTTACAGTTTTAAGATCAACCGGGACGCCGAACTGAATCTTGAAGAACAATACCATGTTGATGTTCTAAACAAAATAGAACGACAACTGAACAAAAGAAACACCGGCCAGCCCTCCAGGTTCCTGTTTGAAAAGTCGATGCCCCTGACCATCCAGTTATTTTTTACTTCGGTTCTTGGTCTGAAACTTGATGAAATGTTTGGAGGTGGCCGCTATCATAATCTGAAAGATCTCATTACACTTCCAGCCTTCGGGAAAAAATTAGTGTATAGTGCGTTTGAACCAGTTCAGAAAAAGCTGGTGAGAAACGGGGATATTTTTAACCTGATCTTGTCGAAAGATGTATTACTGCATTTCCCGTATCACTCTTACAATACCATCCTGGCTTTTTTTAACCAGGCGGCTATTGATCCTGATGTCTCTGAAATATATATCGCCTTATATCGTGTCGCTTCCGAATCGCACATTGCGAATGCGTTAATAAGTGCTGCAAAAAATGGAAAAAAAGTTACGGCGTTTCTTGAATTAAAGGCCCGGTTCGATGAATTCAACAATATCCAATGGAGCAAGAAAATGAAAGAGGCAGGAGTAAAGTTAATATACAGCATTCCCGGGATAAAGGTTCATTCAAAAATCGCCCTGGTAAAAAAACAAAACAAAGAAAAAATAATACGCTACTCGGTATTGAGCACGGGAAATTTCAATGAAACAACAGCCAAGGTTTATACCGATCATGTATTGCTGACAACTAACGAAACGATCGGTAATGAGCTACAGCGTCTTTTTAAATTCCTTGGAGAAAGAAGATTACCGGTAAGTGCGAGCGAACTAAAATTTAAGAAGCTGCTGGTATCACAGTTCAATATGACAGAACGATTTAACCAGCTGATCGAAGAAGAGATCAAGAAACAAAACAAAGGAGTGCCTGGGTTGATTCGAATAAAATTAAATAGCCTGGAAGAGCAGGGGATGATCAATAGCCTTTACCACGCAAGTCGTGAAGGTGTGAAGATCCAACTGATCATCCGGGGCATTTGCTGCATCATACCTTCTTTAGAAGATCTCAGTGAGAACATAACTGTAAAAAGAATTGTCGACCGGTACCTTGAACATTCCAGGATTTTTATATTCGGAACGCAGGATGACTGCGAAGTTATGATCGGTTCTGCAGACTGGATGAACCGAAACCTGCACCGCAGGATAGAAGTTTGCGTTCCTATTGAAGATGCCTTGTGCAAAAAAGAACTGATCGATTATTTCGAAATGCAATGGAGTGACAATGATAAGTCAGTATTTTTTGACGAACAGATGCAACAAATAAAACCTGGCACAAATGGAAACGTCATAAATGCCCAGCAAAGCATTTACAATTACATTAAAGAGCAATGAAACCGCTTCGTCCAATATCAACCGGCTTTTCAGTGATCAAGCGATATAAACTTCGAATGATCCTCATTGTCGCCGCCTCATGGACCGTTATCGATTCCCTTTTTTATATTCTCAGGCTCACTGACCAGCCGGTACCTTCAAAATACTCCTTATTCCAGGAGCATACAGTACAGACGATACTCTTGCGAGAACTAAATGTTTTCTTCCTGGCTATGTTGTCGGCTTATCTCCTGATCTTTTTCATGAAAAATTTTTTCAGAAAGTCTTCGCTCTGGATCAATATGCTTTTGAAAGCTCTATCCTTAATCGCCGCAGCTCTCGTTATAAATTTTTTCATCCATTTTACTTATGCCACTTTGATAGCGAAACAACCGGCGTCATATGCCCTGGAAAGTTTTTACAGGAATACGTTTGAAACTCCATGGCTCGTTCAAAAGATCCCTGAATGGATCATATTATTTGTACTCACCCAATTGATCATAGAGATCAATGAAAAATATTCGCCGGGGGTGTTTTTCGATATCATACTCGGAAAATATGTGCAACCAAAAGATGAGAGAAGGATCATTGCTTTCATCGATCTAAGAGATTCAACGGCTATCGCTGAAAAGCTGGGGCATAAAGAATATTTCAAATTCATTCGTGATTTCATTTATTATATATCTACCGGTCTTATGGAATACGGTGGCCGTATTTATCAATATGTCGGTGACGAGATCGTAGTGTCATGGCCCGACACAAAGCGAAACGCAAAAAAGTGCATTTACGCATTGATCGAGGCAAGAAAATCATTGAATAAGAATCTGAATAAATTTATGAGGAAATATGATGTTGTCCCCGAGTACAAGGTGGGCGTTCACGTTGGCGAAGTGACAATTGGTGAAATCGGGATCATTAAGAAAGATCTTGTGATGAGCGGTGACACCATGAATACCACGGCCCGGATACGAACGGCATGTAATGAGCTCAACCAAAAATTTATCGTTTCAAAAGATTTTCTTGACAGGGTACAGTTGAAAGATTGGCAGGCTGAAAGTCTTGGCCCTATTGACTTAAAAGGGAAGAATAGTTCTATTGAATTATTCGCACTAAAGATCTGACGGATCTTTTTAAATTCTTCCTTTAACATTTAAAGCGTCTCGGAGACCATTTCCCAATAAATTAAAAGCGAGGACCAGCAACATAATGGCAAAGCCCGGTGCAAGAGCAAGCATTGGATTTTGTGTAATAATAAAATTATAATTCTCCTTTACCATAAGCCCCCAGCTCGGTTGCGGTGGCTGCACTCCGACCCCTAAAAAACTGAGGCCGGCTTCGATAACGATAGCCGAAGCAAAATTCGAGGCAGCAATGACCATTACGGGGCCGATAATATTTGGAATTATGTGACGGGCAATGATCCTGGTATTTGAAAAGCCTAAAGCCCTCGCTGCTTCAACATATTCCAGCTCTCTAACATTGAGTACCTGCCCGCGCACAAGTCTTGCTACATTCACCCACATCGTTAAACCAACAGCGACAAATACCTGCCAAAAGCCCTTGCCAAGAACAAGCGTGATGGCAAAAACCAATAATAAGGTCGGAATACCCCAAATAACATTCATAAACCAGGTGATAATGTCATCTGTCCTTCCACGAAAAAAGCCGGCGAATGCGCCAAGCAATAAACCAATGGTAAGAGAAATGATAACAGTGACAAGACCAACTCCCAGGCTTACTCTTACGCCTACGATCAATCGGCTCAAAATATCTCTACCATAAGTATCGGTTCCGAGCCAAAATTTTTTTGTAACAACAGGTTTGGCAATGTCTGTTTTGGAGTTGGCATATGACTGGCGTTCCGATACGCCTTCATCAATAAACTTTTGAACAATGATACTATCACCCACTGTTTTATAACTGGTTATCGGAACAAAATAATATTCGTCTTCTTTGCCGAACAAAAGTTGTGTAAAAAATCCAGGGCTCGTCACGTTCTTTTCCTTTTTTACTTTCAAAAAAGTTTGTCGATGACCTGGTTTCTGTCTCGCCACTTCAAGAATGATACGATTAGCATAAGGTGAGGCATCGGGCGAAATAAAATAGGCAAAAATGGCGAGTAGAACAGACAAACTGATCACAACAAGTCCAAACATGGCTCCTTTATTCTTTTTAAGTCTGCGCCATGCCGCCTGTTGAAACGAAAAAGAAGTCGAAGACATTAGGGGAAGATAAGAACAATTGGCAATAGACAACGGACAATCGGCAGTAGGCAATCGGCAGTAGGCAGTCGGCAGTAAGCAATCGGCAGTAAGCAATATGCATTCCGATCGCCGGTTATCGACTGCCGACTGATGACTGTAACTGCTGACTGCTCACTTCACTCTCCGTCCCTTCCACTCGTATTTTCCGAATTGGCCCAGCAACCCGGCAACGATGGTGTATGCAATATGCAAGGGTTGGAAAAAGAAGAAAAATTTCAAAAGGGAAGTTTTATCAAAAAACCTGGCTACTGAATACACAAAAGGAAATTCAATAATTGTCTTTGCGATCCACAAAATTCCTGCACATATCCATAAAATATGAGTCCAGAACCCGGCAACGATCAACGCCAGGAAAGAAAGATTAAATAGATAAACCAGAACTAACACCCATAAGATCTTTTGATCATCATAAAATCTTGCCTTGCTGCTCCAGCGAATACGCTGATTAAAAAAATCTTTCCATGTTTGCATGGGCAATGATGACACGATTGCCTGTTTTGATTTTAAATAATAAACCTTGTCCGGATATTTTCGCCTGATCTTATGCATCAGCAGCATATCATCACCCGAAGCGATGTGATCAATTCCTGTAAAACCGCCTACCTCGCTAAAAACTTTCTTTACATAGGCAAGGTTGGCTCCATTACACATGGAATGCATTTTCCTATGAACAGAAGCACCTGTAATGCCCTGCAAAACCAAAAAATCAAGTGCCTGGAAAATTTGAAGAACAGAAGAATTATTTTCTATCGCCACAGGTGCTGCAATAAACACCGGGTCTTTTTCTTCATAAAACGAAGCAATTGTATTCACCCATGTCGAAGGATGTTTACAATCAGCATCTGTTGTAACGATAACATTGTTGTGTGCCATAGCAATACCCGTTTCGATCGCTCTCTTTTTGTGAGCTGAAAATTCAGCTTCTTGTACTTCAACGAGGCGGGTGCTGTTGGTTGTCTTTTCGGCAGAGTGAAAACCCTGAAGCAAATCCCATGTTCTATCAGTTGAGCAATCGTCAATCGCGATTATTTGAAGCAACTCAGAAGCATAATGCTGGCCACAAACGGATTCCAGACAATTGATGATATTATTTTCCTCATTCCGCGCCGTAATAATAACAGAGAATCCTGTAATTGGCTTTTTAATGGAAGTAACATACTCGGGAATTGACCTCCAGCCTATCCAGTAATAAATGATCAAAAGACCGTATCCCAGAAAGAGAAATATGGCGATATAAAGAATGATCATGTTCTCAACAAATCTAAATAATCGTAAACATACACCCGGAAAGTCCTTCTTAAAAATTACTCCCTGGCAATCAAAAAAATTATTAATTTTGAATGGTTGTATAAACAACTGTATGCCAAACAACCAATTTAAGAAAAGCGAATTATACAGTTTTATCACTGGCAAGGCCTCCACGGCGATTGCCCGCCGGCTTCAACGGAAGATCAATGCCCGCGGCTTAAATCTTACTATTGAGCAGTGGAGCGTCTTATACCAGCTGTGGAAAAAAGAAGGGTTGAGCCAGCAGGAATTGTGTAATGCAACATTCCGGGACAAGCCAAGTATTACAAGGCTTGTTGATAATCTCGAAAAACTAAACCTGGTAAAACGCGTTGCATCGGAAAATGACAGGAGGATCAATCGAATTTATCTTACCAAACAGGGGCAAAAAATGGAAGAGCAGGCAATGACAATGGCTGACGAAACTTTAAATGAAGCATTGAAAGGTGTACCGACTGAACAGATTGATGTGTGTAAGCAAGTTTTGCAGATCGTTTACGATAATCTCAGATAAGTATTGTTTACTATAAACTATAACCTATAAACCTAAAACTTATATGACTCCCGAAGTAACAAGCAAAGCCGTACTAAAAGGCGGAGAATGGCTGATAAAAGAATCTTCAGAAGCTGACATCTTTATCCCTGAAAATTTTTCCGAGGAGCAAAAGATGATCCGGGATATGTGCAACCAGTTCCTTGACACAGAAGTAATGCCCATTCTTGATCGCATTGATGCGCTGGAGCCCGGCCTAATGAGATCATTAGTTCAAAAAACCGGTCAACAGGGATTGCTGGCTGTTTCTTTTCCCGAAGAATATGGAGGACTGGGAAAAGACTTTGTAACGTCAACCATTGTCAATGAATATCTCGGTGCAGGTCATTCCTTTTCGGTAGCTATTGCTGCGCACACCGGGATTGGGACCTTACCTATATTATATTTTGGTACACCGGAACAAAAACAAAAATATATTCCCAAGCTTATCAGCGGTGAATGGATAGGATCTTATGGCCTAACAGAACCTAACAGCGGCAGTGATGCACTCGGTGCTAAGACAACGGCAAAGTTGAGTGCTGACGGAAAATATTACTTACTTAACGGTCAAAAATGCTGGATCACCAACGGAGGTTTTGCCGATGTGTATACCGTGTTTGCTAAAGTCGATGGAGATAAGTTTACCGCGTTTATTGTTGAAAGAGGAATGGAAGGGTTTACACAAGGACCCGAGGAGCACAAAATGGGAATCAAGGGCTCATCCACTGTCCAATTATATTTCCAGGATTGCAAAGTACCTGTTGAAAATGTGCTTGGCGAAATAGGCAAGGGACATAAAATTGCATTCAACATACTCAACATTGGAAGATTAAAATTATGTGCGGCTGCAGCGGGAGGTGCTAGAAGGGCAGTTACTATTTCAGTTCAATATGCAGTTACCCGCGAGCAATTCAAACAACCTATCTCTAATTTCGGGGCCATCAAACATAAGCTGGCGGAAATGGCCATTAAGGTGTTTGTTGCTGAAAGTGCCTTGTACCGCACGGCAAATTGGATCGATGAAAAGGAAAAGGAATTACTTGCTGCCGGCAAGCCATTTAATGAAGCTTTATTGGGTGCTGCAGAAGAATATGCGATCGAGTGTGCTGCATTGAAAGTATACGGCAGCGAGACCCTGGATTTTGTTGTTGACGAAGGAGTGCAAATACATGGCGGTAATGGGTTCAGTGCCGAATATGAAATTTCACGTGCTTATCGTGACAGTCGTATCAATCGCATTTACGAAGGAACAAATGAAATTAACCGTCTCCTCATTCTGGACATGACATTGAAAAGAGCCATGCAGGGAAGATTAAATTTAATGGGGCCAGCAACCGAGGTGCAAAAAGAATTAATGAGCATCCCTGATTTTGGAAATGACGAGGAAGGATTGTTCACAAGTGAAAAGAAATTAGTGGCCAATCTGAAAAAAGCGATATTAATGACGGCAGGAGCGGCGGTGCAAAAGCTCATGATGAAGATCGACAAAGAACAGGAAATACTGATGGATATTGCGGATATGGCCATTGAAACATTCAATGCTGAAAGTGTCTTGCTGAGGGTCATGAAGATGGTCGATCAGCGAGGTGAGGCAAATTGCAAGCACTACCTGGATATTATGCGAACTTATTTATACGACGCTGCTGACAAGGTGAATAAAAGTGGTAAAGATGCTATTAACGCTTTTGCAGGTGGTGACGAACAAAGAATGATCCTGATGGGACTAAAACGTTTTACGAAAGCAGATCCTTTTAATTCAAAGGAAGCACGCAGGGCGATCGCCGACAAAATGATCGCAGAGAATAAATACTGCTTTTAACTGGTTCTAAGAATTGAGAAAGCGGCTGTCTTTTTTGAAGGCAGCCACTTTTTTCTCTCCGTAAATGGTGGCTAACTCCTTTCGTGTGTGTTTTAGTTCGTCAAGCTTTTTGAATCTTTTATTTTCAATTACGATCCCGATTGACATGAGAATGGCGGACAGAATGCTCACCATGTAGTATATAAATTCGGCGTCCACCTGGTATTGTTCATTCTTCATCAGGTAATAAAAAATATAAACTATACTGAAGATAGTATACGAAATAAAAACTGAAGAAGCCATTACGGCCTTGCCCATACTTTTTGAGTTAGAGACGGAGAGGCGAACGTATCTCATAAAAAATGTAAAACTGATCAGTACTATCAAAGCGATGTCGGGACCCAGTATTATCCTGATAGCCTTTACGTTGAATCCAAAAACCACCAAGATAATTGCTTCAAAACCAAGAAAAACATAAATACAGGTCGTGAGTCGTTTGGCCATTAATGTTGATGTGCTGAAAAAAGTAAGAAACAACAGCATAAGAGGAGCATCTAAAATGTTATCGACAAGACTCAGGGGCTGATAGGTCTCTTTAGGAATGTCAAACACAGGCTGCCTCATGAGGTTCTGAACACCAACAATAAAATAACATACGGCTAAAGCTAAAAAACTACGATTTGAAAATAATTTCAGGATAATGATAAGGGCAACGGGCACAAACAAAGCAATCGACGATATAATCCCCGGAAGGGAGTGCGAGTTCATATGTAGAGTTTTACTTAGGATAAGGAATAACCACTAACCTACTTATCGTCTAAATAACGCCACAAAAAATTGACCTAGTGTACATTTCGAAAGCTTTCGGGCCAAATTCAGTGAAATCGCAAAGGGCACGGTAAATCTACGGTCGGCCTGTTCAAGTGTTTTTATGTTATCTTTCATTTATGAACAAGTGTGTCGTTTTTTTATGCCTTTTGGTGTCAATAAATTCAATGTCGCAGCACAGTTTTTTAACCGGGAAAACGACGGGTGCATTGCCTTTTTTGGAGTATGGACTGGGCGACGACAGGTTGGGTGGCGCGAAGATGACTTACCTGGATAGTAATGTAGTCATGAAGGTAGTGGATAGTGTCAAGGACGACTACAAAGTGCAGCTATCAACTTATCATTCGGCGTGGCTTGCTAAGACAAGTTTTAAACAAGACAGTATTCCTCGTCTTCAAGGTTTTCATTTAACGGGCAACTGGAAAGTATACGGCGATGATAAGTATGATTATGTTACTGTATCGTTAGATGAGCGCTTGCCTTACAAAGGCTTCCAGGAAATAAATCCTTCAAGAATTATTGTTGATGTATTCGGAGTAACAAGCAATACAAACTGGATCACTCAGCTTTCCACGGCAAAAGAAATTAAGAACGCTTATTATGAGCAGACGGAAGATGATGTATTCCGCTTAGTCATCGAATTAAGGCATCAGCAACACTGGGGATATTTAATTTACTACGACAGCACATCCACTTCGCTTGTTGTAAGAGTAAAAAGACAACCGAAAATATTAACACCACAAAATTTATTGGTTGCTATTGACGCGGGTCATGGAGGAAGCAATACGGGGGCCGGAGGAGCTACCTCGAACATCGCAGAAAAAGATTACACATTAAAGATTGCAAAAGAGGTCGACAAATATTTCAAGTCCCAGAAAATAAAAACATTTATGACGAGGACGCATGATACCGACCTGACAATGCCTGAGCGGATATTAATGTTACGAAAGGAAGACCCGAGTATTCTTATCAGCATTCATTTAAACTCAGCCAACAGTGATACGGTAAGAGGAGTAAGCACTTATTATCGCTACATCGGCTTTCGTCCCCTGACACAAGCTATACTAAAAAGGATGCAGGAATTAAAATTGAAGGAATGGGGAAATGTGGGGTCATTCAATTTTGCATTGAGCGGACCGACTGAATATCCCAATTGCCTGGTGGAGGTTGGCTATCTAAGTAATCCCGCGGACGAGAAAAAAATTCTCGATCCTAAATTTCATAAACTGGTTGCACAAAAAATTTATCTAGGAGTGAGTGATTGGCTGAAGAGTTTGAAATGATTACTTTTTCACCTTCATCGCCGCCCCTTCATCCAAAAACCAAAACAACTCTCCATTTTCCGGTTTAATTAGTTGCGCAGGATAGAGATCAGGATTGTAATTATCATAAAGGATATGTGATACTGCATCAGCTTTATCCTGGCCGCTTACTAAAAATGCAATGCGCTTTGAGAGATTGACAACCGGGGCAGTTAAGGTGATCCGCTGCATGTTTATTTCTTTTACAAGAACCGATCGCACCCAGTGATCTTTTTCATGAATCACTTCTTCACCGGGAAATAAGGAAAGAGTGTGGGAGTTATCGCCGAGTCCTAGGAGAACGATGTCGAAGCTCGTGAGTCGTGAGTCGTGATCCCGATTTCTGTCGGCAGTAAGTGCTGAGGCGTGAGTAGGATCGCTTGCAGCTTGCCGCTTAGAGCTTGTAACCGCCTCGGGAAAATAATCTCTTAAAATGCTTTCATACTCCTTCGCCGATTCTTCGGGACCGATATCCGTTCTCATAATATGGATCTGTGATTTCGGAACCGGTACATAATCCAGTAAAGTATCGAATGCCATTTTTGCATTGTTGCGATCGTCGGTGAATGGAACGTACCGCTCATCACCCCAAAAGACATGAAGCTTTTGCCAGTCAATTCTATTTTTGAATTGATCTGATGCTAATAGCAAGTTCAATTTTTTTGGAGTGCTGCCGCCGGATAAGGCAATCGTAAAACGATCTTCGAGTTGCAATGTTTTGTGAATATAATCCACCATCCATTCAGCAACCTGCTGACTTAACTCTTCTATGTTTTTTGAAATGATAACAGACATGACTTCGTTTTATTAAGCAAAGATTCTGATGCCAAATACGAGTTGGTTTACTATTAACGACTTGCGTTTAGATGCCTCCTTCGTCGGCATGATAACCCTAAAAACGGAGTGTCCTCGTTGTCCAGTAGCGTTACTGAATGTAAAAGAGTGCGACGCAACCGAAGTTTAATGTGAGTTACTGTAGCTGGTAACATAAAATTTAATCCTTCTCTTTTGTTGGCAGCGTGACCCAATGATGTCCGTACTTTGCAACAAGTGCTTCGGCATCTTCAGGACCCCAACTACCCGGAGAGTAATTTGGAAAATCAACCGGTTTGCGATGCTGCCACGCATCCATAATGGGAGTAATGACTCGCCATGCAGCTTCTACCTGGTCAGCCCGCATAAATAAAGTTGGATCGCCTTCCATCACATCCTCGAGCAGGGTCTCATACGCTTCCGGTTCTTCTTCATGATAGGCTTCCGCATAATTAAACACCATATCAACAGGGCTCAATATCATACTGGGCCCGGGACGTTTTGCCTGGAAGCGAAGACGGATATCCATATCAGGTTGGATGCTTATCGTAAGGCGGTTCGCCCGCCATGTGTCAGAAGCTTCTTCAGGAAATGCATAATCAGGAGCCGGTTTGAATTGAACAGTGATGAGCGTTGTTTTTTCATGCAAATATTTTCCCGTGCGAACATAAAACGGAACATTCTGCCAGCGCCAGTGATCAACAAAGAATTTTACCGCAGCAAATGTTTCCACTGGTGAATTTTTGTCAACATTTTTTTCCTGGCGATAGCCCACTACTTTTTCTGACTTCATCCAACCACCGGAATATTGTCCGCGTACGGCATGTGCATGTACATCTTCTGTTGTGAACTTCCTGATCGCATTCAACACATCCACTTTTTTATTGCGTATTTCATTAGCATCAAAGGAAACGGGTGCCTCCATGGCGATCATACACAACAACTGCAGGATATGATTTTGCACCATGTCCTTCAATGCACCGGCCTGTTCATAATAATCACCACGGTCTTCCACACCAACCGTTTCAGCTGCCGTGATCTGCACATGATCAATATAATTACTGTTCCAGATAGGCTCAAACAAAGCATTCGCAAACCGCAAAGCCAGGATATTCTGGACCGTCTCCTTACCGAGATAATGATCGATGCGATAGATCTGGTCCTCTTCCAACATTCCACCTAATAATTTATTCAATTCCTGGGCACTTTCAAGATCATGACCGAATGGTTTCTCAAAAACGATCCTTGCATGCCTGGGATCAGCGCAAAGTTTTTTCTCCGACAGCTTCTTCGCGATATCCGGAGCCAATTGGGGTGCAACTGCCATGTAATAAATTATTGTAGGATGTTCCTTCCATCCATTGCTTTTTTCGCCGATCCATCTCCCTATTTTATCAAAAGCGCCATCATCCTTTACATCGAGCGACAGGTAAAAAACCTTTTCCGAAAATTTATTCCAGTCTCCATCACCATCCTTGCGTCGGGAAAATTCTTTTATTCCTTTCAGCAAATGTTCGCGATATTTTTCATCGCCTCCATAATCGGTACGACCAATCCCTGTCACGGCAAATTCTTCGGGCAAATAATCATCAATAAAAAGATTAAACAATGCCGGCATCAGTTTGCGGCTGGTAAGGTCGCCACTGCCACCGAAGATGATCATGATAGTTGGCGGAAGTTTTTTCTGGGCTTTCATCTTAAATAATGAGTAATGAGTAATCAATAATGAGTGAATGACAAAATTCACCATTCACTATTCACAATTCACCATTCACGGTTTATGTTCCACTTCTTCTTTTTTATGTTCGGGTAAGGGCTGCCATTCATTATGAAACATGCCGGGTCTGTCAATTCGCTGGTACATATGAGCACCGAAGAAATCACGTTGTGCCTGTATCAGGTTCGTCGGTAGATTGCTGCTGCAATAAGCATCAAAATATGCCAGTGCGGACGAGAAACCCGCAACTGGAATTTTCCAGGCTGTTCCCAGCCTAATGATCGTTCTTAATTTTTTTTCTTTACTCCTGATCATCCTGGCGATCTTTTTATCCAATAGCATATTCGACAGCTGAGGATTTTTCTTATACACTTTGTGAAAATCATTCAGCAATGCCGAGCGGATAATGCACCCTCCCCTCCAGATCTTAACGACATCAGGCAGCGGAACACTCATATCTAATTCCGTCGATGCTTTGTGCAGTAATGCCAAACCTTGTGCATAACAAATGACAGTGGCAAAATATAAAGCATCATGCATTTGGCCAATGAATTTTTCCTTATCAGCAGTAGCTGTCTTTGTTTTGTTTCTGTATAATTCTGATGCAGCAATTCTTTCATCTTTATAAACAGAGATATCACGCGCCGCTACAGCGGCATCAATCGTTGGTATAGGAATAGCAAGATCCATTGAACTCTGCGAGGTCCATTTTCCCGTTCCCTTTGATCCTGCTCTATCCAGGATCACATCAACCATTGATTGCCCGGTCTCCTGGTCTTTGTGTGTGAAAATATCGGCGGTAATTTCCAGGAGAAAGGATTGCATCTCACCTCTATTCCAATTATTAAAAACATCATGCAATTCGTCATTAGTAAACCCGGCCCCTCTTTTTAGCATGTCATAAACTTCACTGATCAATTGCATGATGGCGTATTCAATTCCATTATGCACCATTTTTACATAGTGGCCCGCCGCCCATTTGCCCATGTAAGCCACGCATGGCTGCCCGTCAACTTTCGCTGAAACAGCTTCCAGTATTGGCTTTACATGTTTCCATGCCACTTCATCGCCACCGGGCATAATACTGGGACCTGTCCTTGCACCCATTTCTCCACCCGAGACCCCAATACCCATGAAGTGGATTCCTTTTTCCTCCAAAAATTTTATTCGTACTAATGTGTCCGTAAAATGAGAATTTCCCCCATCAATAACTATATCATCTTTTTCCAGCAATGGAAGCAGGTGATTGATCACGTCATCGACGGGTCTACCGGCAGGCACCAACATCATGATCTTTCTCGGCTTTTTTAGCAATTGCACCATTAATGCATAGTCGGAAACGCCTTTGACCAAAGTGTTGGGGTTTGCGGAGGCTTCAAATGCCGCGGCCTTTGCGGGAGTTCTATCAAAGCCCACAACCGCAAAATGATTGTCGGCCATATTCAATAAAAGATTGCGGCCCATTGTTCCCAGGCCGATCATTCCAAAATCGTATTGCGTATCCATTGTAACAAATTGTACTGTAATTTATTTAAAACATTTGGAACAAGCCGCAAGAGTAATTCAGTAACACAATTTCATGGTTCAGTAAAGAAGTTGAAAAACAGAGCCTTTGTCACTGTAAATTTATGTTGAGTACGATTGAAAAGTCTACATACTTACATAGTTTTCTCATGTGAACGGTCAATTATGACCACGCAGGCGGTTTTCTAATCAGCCTGCTTTTTTATTAATGCACTCGACCATTACACCTGGAAATATAAAACAACAAAAAAGCCGTCCTGATCTGTCGGGACGGCTTGGCCTTTGCAAAACAAGATTATTTAGTCGGAGCTTTCTTAAATTTTTCCGTTTGTTCAAGATTGCCCAATGCATTTGACTTAACCGTATACCAATTCTTTCCATCTTCCATAGTTATATAATATGAAAGATCAGATTCAGTGTAGATCTCCGTGACGCCATAAACTGAACGATCGGAATATTTCTGTTTTAGCCTGGAAACAATAATGGGAGGTAAATCACTTTCAAAATAATAACGCGTGGTTCCGGTAATATTTCCATCGCTGTCATACCGAACCAGCGTCTTTATTTCACCCTGCTTAAAATCTACTTCGTAAAAGTTTTCATACTCGTGCCATACCACCTCTTTTGGCTGTTTAAATGTTTCTTCAAATGCCTTTAAGACTTTTTGATTTACTTCAGGAGGTGTCGTGGCAAATAATGTTGCAGATGCAAGCATCGTCGTTAAGACAAAAATTATTTTTTTCATTGCTATACTTTTAAAAGTGAAGAATCAATAACCACAACTAATTTATTTTCTTCTGCCAGATGCGACAAGCTAAACTCTGCCACTGGCAATCACCTTCATAACAATAAAGTGATAAAGAATAGCTAATTGCTACTGAAGCCTTTTAAAAAGACGCTCAAAAGGACAAAAAGCAGTTTAAGCCATACCACGATTTTGATAAAAACTTGATACTACTTATGAGGGAATGGATAAGCGGTAATCCGGAGCAATAGAATAGTTAAGAATGAGCTACCGTGCTCAGCACTAATGTTCTATTTTGCTATTTGTTGAAAAACCTTTTCGTCGATTTTTACGGGATACTTTTTCTTTAATTCGGCAACCCATTGTTTTTCCAACTCTAGCTGGTAGTCATTTATCACAAGGCCTTTTGCCTCTGAATAGTTGCGGGGCACATTCGTTGGATAGGTCTTTAATATGTATGCGAAGGAAACACTGCCATCAGTCTTATTTTTTATGGGATTAGTTATCGTTCCTGCCTGCATTGATGCAGGACCGGCATTTGGAATTTGTTCCAGTTCATAGCGCGATGAATCTGCAACCACCTTTTCCGCCAGCGCATCAGAAGCTGTTTTCCAATTCGACGGATTTTTCTTTACCTGATCATACAAGGCTTTTTCGCTGCCTTCATCACTGCAAAAGAACACAATAGCATCAGCGCTTTTCTTCCAGTTATAGCGAGTCTTATTTTGAGCATAATACGCTTCTAACGCGCTCGTATCATTCTGGGCCTTTCCCCAGATCTCTCTTTGCATGATCTCGAAAAATAAATTGCCGTCTTTAAATTCTTCCATCTGTGCGCGAAAATCGGGATTGAAATCTTCAAGGTGAGCACGATAATAAAGCTCGCCCTGGTGATGTCTGAATTCGTCCATTACTTGTTGATATGGTTTAGCGCCGGTACCATCCGGTCTGTATCTCCAGGTTTGAGCATAAGTTATATAGTCATCCACGGTATAAGTCTCATCACCGATGGAAAATAAAGGAGTCTGTTTTGTAATTGTAACAGGTGAGGCAAGTCGTTTACTATCGAGTAAGCTATCTGAAAATATTATCAATTCTTTATCTGAAAAAGGGAAATTCTTTATTGGAATTTGTTTTAGCGCTCTTTCGATAACCGAACTTTTTGCGGTACGCATCCTGTCGTTTGCATTGAGTTTTGATTTAAGCTCATCCATGCTGGCTTTGTTTTTCGGGTCAGTAACAACGGGCACGGAGCCAATCCTTTTTACAATATGGTATCCATGCGAAGTAAGGAACGGTTTACTTATCTGCCCGTTTTTCAAACTAAATGCCATTCTTTCAAATGCAGGATCAAATTGACCTACACCAAAATCAGGGATCATTCCCTTTGACGCTGCGGAGATATAATCGTTGCTGAATTGGGAAGCTAGTTTTGCAATATCATCACCCTTCATCAATCTCTGGTATAATGAATCCGCCAGTTTCGCAGTTCTTTTCTTGGTAGCCTCATTAGCATTGGGAGGGAAAGCCAGCAATATTTGAGCGACTTTTATTTTACCAAGAGCTTTTCGTTCACCGAGATTTTTCAAAATGTGATACCCGATTTTAGATTTGTACGGAGCAGAAAATTTACCGGGGGCTGTCGTGTATAGAATATTTTCAAACTCATAAGGCAATGTAAAAACAGTAATAAAACCAATGTCACCCTTATTTGTTTTAGCAGCCGGGTCAGTCGAGTACTGTTGCGCGAGCTTAGAAAAATCTTCTCCTTTTTTTAATTTTTCGTAGACTTCCTTTATTATTTTCCCCGCCGCTGCAGTATCTGTAACACCTACCTTATTAATGAAGCTGATAAAAATATGTCCGGTATGAATATCTTTCTGGCTTCGTTGAAATGCTTCTTTTAAAAGTTTGCCTGAAAGTTCAGGATCATTCAGATAATTTTCGATGATCTGTGACCGGAGGTTTGCGATATCTGTTTTTATTTGAGGCAGTGTATCGTAACTCCTGCTGTATGCTTCCCTGATCTTAAGACGTGAAGTAATGTAGAGATCAAGATAATCTCTCATCGCCTGGGTTCTGTTTGCAGCGATTGCTGTGTTGTTCTTATTAAAGGCACGTAAAAAATCTTTTGCATCTGCGGAATAGTCCCCATACGTGAACAAGGTTTGAGCGGAAGCCACGGCCATAGCAAAACAGGCAATGAGGAGGAGTGGCCAGTTTTTGTTCATAGTTTGAATTTTATCAGGAATTATTGGCGCTTTATTTTTTGTTGAAGTACTTCATCAATTTGATCATAGCTCAACTTCTTCGCCACAATTCGCTTGTCTTTGTCTAACAAATATAATGTAGGAAAACTCAGCACATCGTACAACTGCGAATAACCCGGAACGCCTGCATCCACTCTCGCTTTCTCTGCAGCTTTAGAATAATACACATTGGCCCAGTCCCCGATGTGATGCTGACGAATAAAATTCAACCAGTCATTTTTTGTGCCATCGGTTTCTTTTGCCATTGCAAAAATTTTTACACCTTCTGCTTTCCATTTTTGTTCATAGAGAGAATCAACTTTTGGCACGATCTCTTTGCAATGACCACAAGTTGGATCCCATATTACAACAATGGTATAGGGAGAATTTAAGCCATAGAGGGTAATATTTTTTCCTGATGTGTCAGGCAATTCAATGTCGGCTGCGGGATTGCCGAGGATATTCGACATTAAGCTATATGCCCTATCCTGTATGGTCTTTACTCCTTTTTCAGTAAGCCAGGGATAGGTCTTTTGCGAAAAATATCTTTCATACAAATGAACGAACACGGCATCTTCCCACATATATTTCATGGCCAGGTAACGGTTCACAAATTTTATCAGCAGGAATCTCTGGTTATCTTCATTGATACTTGCATAACCCAGCATCCAGTCGATCTCTTTATTTACTGAATCAGGGTTCGGATAAACAACCTGTTCAAAATATTTATCCAGTTTACCTTCAAAGATCGGAGTGCGTATAAGTCGTTCGTCGTAAAAATTGATCCCATCCCAATAGTGAGATTTGTAATATTGCCAGGCATAGGTAGAATCATACTTTCCTCCCGGCTGTTGCGATGCCGGCGGTACTTCTGGTTCACGTAACATTTTTAAAAGAAAGGTCAGCGTGGCATCGGGGTGTTGATGTATTATGTCATTTCTATGTTCTCTTATTTGCCTATTCGTTTTTCCAATCAGATCGGTCAACGCCGTTGAATCTTGTTTAGTTTTCGCTGATGCCAATGCCCGCTGTGCACTGTCTACCTTCTTTCCATTCACTGACATGTATTGCTGGTAACCGATAAACAGATCATTTTCGGGTGAATTCGTGAAACTGACATGTTGAAGATCTGTGGTATCAGCCTTTATAGAAAAATATTGGTCTTTGCCCACCAGGAATTCAAAAAAACCCTGTTTGTTCGGATATCCAATCAGGTAAACACCACCGGGTAGAGCTTTCCCACCTCTGAACACGGTTTCATTGTTATCATTCACCAGGGCCGAATCAATGACCGGTAATTGTTTACCCTCATAATGCCCCAGATAGATATACTGATTCTTAAAAGGCTTAAAGATAACCCGGATCTCGTATCCCGGCTTTTGAGCAAATGAACAGACAGAAATGGCTAAAGCAGCTAATAGTAAAACTCGTTTCATGAGGCTTGAATAAGCGGCAAAGATATTTAAGTTAATAAAAGGTCTTTACTAAACGTCTGAGCTTTAAGGTTATTTTACAGGGTAAAGGGTTTTATGTGTCCCAGATGTTTCAGAGGTTCCAAGGTTGGTTTACGAACCGTAAGTTTTAGTTGATGGAAAGATGTAATAAACCAACAAATCGTTGCAACCAGCTTGTGGAACGTTCGAACATTTTGAACTTTTGAAACTTTAGCTTTGCGCCGTGAGAAAGAGAAAAAACATAATATTAGAAAGGGTCCTGGTCGATGACTATGCCGCCGAGGGAAAATCACTGGCAAAGGTGGATGGCAAGGTCGTCTTTATTGAAAGCACGGTGCCAGGCGACGTCGTTGACGTGAAGCTCTTTAAGAACAAGAAGGACTGGGCAGAGGGTTATCCCGTCCAGTTTCATGAATATTCAAAAGAACGCGTAGAACCGTTTTGCTCTCACTTTGGAGTTTGCGGCGGATGCCAATGGCAGATGCTGCCCTACAAAAAGCAACTGGAGTACAAACAAAGGCAGGTCGAGGACAATTTGAAGCGCATTGGCCAAGTGACCTTGCCTCCTATCTTACCCATCATCGGAGCCTCGCAGGACAAATTTTACCGGAATAAGTTAGAGTATACATTCAGCACAAGGGAATATTTACCACAGGAAGAATTTAAAAAACTAAAGGAGACTTCGCGAAGCGAGGTTAGTGCTTGGGTTCCTCCCCCTTCGGGGGAGCTGGAGGGGGCTTTGGGTTTTCATGCAAAGGGTATTTTTGATAAGGTTATTGACATTAAGACCTGCTACCTGCAGGAAGAGCCAACGAATGCCATCCGTCTTGCTGTAAAAGAATTTGCAAGATCAAACGACTATTCTTTTTATGATATAAAAACTCACCAAGGCTTTCTCCGGACCATGCAACTGCGCATCTGTACAACAGGTGAAGTAATGGTGAACATTGTATTTGCACATGAAAACAAGGAAAAAAGAGAACGCCTTCTTGACTTTATTTTAGTAAAATTTCCTGCCATCACAACTCTGTTATATACCATTAACCAAAAATGGAATGATAGCTTAAATGATCTCGAGCCGGTTGCTTATCATGGCAAAGGTTATGTGATCGAAAAGTTAGAGGACTTTGAATTTAAAATTGGGCCCACATCTTTTTTTCAAACAAATACGAGACAGGGAGAACAATTATACAAAGTAGCAAGGGAATTTGCAGATCTGACTGGAAAGGAAACTGTCTATGATCTTTATTGCGGTACGGGGAGTATTGGAATCTTTTTAAGTAAAAAGGCAAAGAAGATCATCGGTGTCGAAATGATCGAAGCGGCGGTGCAGGATGCAAAAGAAAATGCTGCGTTGAATAATCTGTCACCTTCTACAGAATTCTACTCTGGTGATGTGATCAATATTTGTACTGATGAATTTTTTGATAAGCATGGAAAGCCCGATGTAATTGTTACCGATCCCCCACGAGCTGGCATGCATGAAAAGCTTGTGAAAAAGATCCTTGACATTTCAGCACCGATAGTGGTGTATGTGAGTTGCAACCCCGCCACGCAAGCACGAGACTTGCGACAGCTTGATGAAAAATATGTTGTGACGAAGGTTCAGCCGGTAGATATGTTCCCACATACACATCATATCGAAAATGTAGCGCAGTTGAAGTTGAGGGAATGAGTTATCAAAAAACAATCCCAAATCTTAATCCTATGAAACCAGAATTACCTGGCGTCCATCCTCCTTCATAATGAAAATTTCGTCTGCCCGTTATAAGCGATGTATTAAACAAGAGTTTTTTTGAAACGATCGCACGGTAATTGCAGGAGAGCGAATAATAGATACCTGCCTTCAATCCGGCGTCGTACCCATGGTAAGAGTGGTGGATGCCCTGCCCCAGCTGGCCACCAAAGCTCCACTTCTCGCGACGCCCGGTAAATAACACGACGTCTGCAAAAGCGGCACCATAACCAGATAGATATTCTGAAGAAAGTCGTTTTGAAAGTCTGGCCCGTACAAACCTCCTGCTCCGATCTTTAATTTCCCTTTCAACGATAGCCTGTAAATAAATTCCCCTCCAAAAGCTAGCTTGTTATCAGTCAGCATGAATGAACTTATTTCGATTTCATTCTTACCAATTGTTGGATTGGGTAATTTTTTTTGTGAAAAAACCGAAAGAGCCGAAAAAAGACCAGCTATTAGAGTAACTATTTTTTGCATGCCCAACAGACGTTGAAACAAACAAGAGAAAAATTTGAAACAACCTTTATTTGCCCTGTCGGTCATAAGTAAAGCTTAGTGGTCTTCAAAACTAATTAATTAAAAATCACCTTTCGAGGCGAGTTAACGTGCGTGTAATATTTGCGGATAAGCGTGTTAAAGAGTCGTATAGTCGTGTTAAAAATTAAATCCGCTTTCCCTTGTCTTCCAGGTTAGATCAAACGAAATTTAACACCCCATCCAAAACAATTCTTCGTTTTTGCTTAAAGCATAACTATTAACTTTACCGCATGAGCGACTTCAGATATTACAGGCCAAGCAATTTTCCGCCTGTTGTTAAAAATCTCATTATCATTAACGTACTTGTTTTTATTGGACAGTTAACGATCGAGCATCTCACCGAAAGATTCATGCTTTATCCGATCATGCCCGGCGGACTTCGGACCTGGTTGATCCAACAGGGCGCTTTAGATGAGTATCAGAAATTTCAACCTTACCAGGTATTCACGCACATGTTTTCCCACTCGCCTTCGATGTTCGCTCATATTTTGTTCAACATGTTTGCTTTGTGGATGTTTGGAAGAATATTGGAGAACGTCTGGGGGCCTAAACGGTTTTTGTTGTTTTACCTGGCCTGCGGTATAGGAGCGGCAGTTTTGCATCTGGCTATGCAATATTTAAGATGCGAACAATTGTGGCAGGACATCATTGCAGGGAACCAGGTCACTCCGGAAAGGATATTTGGGTCGATCGCTCCCGCCTTGGGTGCTTCCGGCGCCATCATGGGCTTGTTCGCAGCCTTTGCTTATTTATTTCCAAATACGGAACTTATCTTTTTATTTATTCCTTTTCCGATAAAAGCAAAATGGATGGTACTGATCATGGTGGGACTTGATCTTTTCGGCGGATTCTCCAAGACCGGTGACAATGTAGCCCATTTTGCACACCTCGGCGGTGCTATTACTGGCTTTATTATTGTATTTATTTGGAACAAAACCAATCGCAAAACGTTATATTAATTTTGTGAGTGGTGTCCCGATGGTTATCGGAAGGTGAGTGGTGAATAGAACCCCCGCCCGCATCCTCGATCTTTATAGCCAATAATTTAAAATTGACACTTGACACTTGACGGTATGAGCTATTACGAGAAAGAATACAAACGCCGTTTATCACTGGGCCACGACGGCAACGCCTTAGTGATGTTGATCGCAATTAACCTGGTCATTTTTGTTTTGTTTGCGTTTGTAAAAGTCATTTATTATTTCAGCTACGATCAGCCGGCAGCCGATACCAATTTTGGCATTGATATTTATAACAACCTTGCGTTACCCGCAAGTCTTCACGAATTTGTCAGAAAGCCATGGACGCTGATCACCCACATGTTCTACCACTACAACGTATGGCATATTATCAGTAATATGCTCTGGCTTTGGGCATTTGGGTATATTTTCCAGGACATGACCGGCAGCAGAAAAATCATTCCCGTTTACCTCTACGGAGCCCTGGCAGGCGCCATCGCTTTTGTGGCGGCATTCCATATCATTCCCACTTTAAAAGACCATATTGATAATGCCAATGCGGTGGGGGCATCCGCCGGTATCATGGCAATAGCCATTGCAACAACTACCATTGCTCCCGGTTATAGAATTTTTCCGATGCTCAACGGCGGTATTCCCCTTTGGGTGTTGACCATGATCTTTTTGATCATCGATCTTGCTACTATACCGGGCGCCAATTCGGGTGGTCACATTGCACATCTTGCCGGGGCCTTTGCCGGTTACCTGTTTATTTATACACTGCGCAAAGGTTATGATGGAAGTGAGTGGATGAACAATTTTTACGATTGGTTCAATAATCTCTTTAATCCATCCAAACCGGCAAAAAGGAAAAAAGTCAAACAGGAACTATTCTATAAATCGAAAGCCGAGCCCTTCACAAAAACTCCTAATCTTACACAACAAAAGGTTGATGAAATACTTGATAAGATCAACCAGAAAGGGTATAGCCATTTGACTGAAGAGGAAAAAGAATTACTAAAGAGAGCCAGCAAGGAGGACCTTTAAAAACGTCTCAAGGAATTACTTAAAACTTGAATATTGAACATTGAACATTTGGGAAAATATTCAATGCTCAACGCTCAATTTTCAATATCCAACGAAAAAACGGATCATCATCCGGAAAAGGCAATTTATTGCAGTTGTTAATTTGTGAAACCTGAACCAGCACCTTCGTCAATTCAAATATGTTCCGGTATTTTTGCCCAAATCGTTCTCATTGAGCATAACTATTTCTACCCGGGATCTTGTAAAGCGTTATCACAGTCGTACTGTAGTAAATCATGTGTCCATTGAAGTGAACCAGGGTGAAATTGTCGGGTTGCTTGGGCCCAATGGAGCAGGGAAGACCACGACATTTTACCAGGTCGTGGGATTAATAAAACCCGATGAAGGCGATGTCTTTTTGAATGACGAAAACATTACAGACCTGCCGATGTATAAACGGGCAAGGATGGGCATAGGTTATTTACCGCAGGAAGCCTCTGTCTTCAGAAAGCTGAGCGTGGAAAACAATATTGCTGCCGTGCTCGAAATGTCGGACCTGAGTAAAGCAGAGCAAAAAGAAAAAATGGAGACCCTGCTCGATGAATTTCGTCTTCATCACGTACGAAAAAATAACGGAGACCTGCTAAGCGGAGGCGAACGAAGAAGAACAGAAATTGCACGAGCATTGGCAGTTGATCCAAAATTCATTTTACTGGATGAACCTTTTGCAGGTATCGATCCGATAGCCGTTGAAGATATTCAATCCATCGTTGCAAAGCTCAAGTACAAAAATATCGGTATTCTTATCACAGATCATAACGTAACCGAGACGTTGTCTATTTGTGACAGGGCGTATTTGCTGATCGAAGGAAAGATCTTTAAACAGGGAACTGCAGAAGAGCTGGCTGCAGATCAACAAGTGAGAAAACTTTATCTAGGTAGAAATTTTGAATTAAAGCGAAAGGATTGGTTGCACGAAGAAGCCAGGAGTGAAGTAGGCATCCCTCTGGAAAATATGATTGCTTCAGTGGAAAATGCCCTGGCATGGAATGAAAAAATAATTGAGGCAAATACACAAGGTGAACGGGCCTTCGGACACCAGTACATTTCAGCTGATACTAAAATTGCAGATCTTGGACTGGATGATTATTCAAAATTTCTTCTTGAACTTAAACAGTCGCTGATAACGTATGGAAAGCAAAATAAGAATGCAGAGATACTTAACCGGGCCGACAAATTTTTGACTGACAATGGAGATATTAATACCGACCTGAATACGATCTTACTTTTTCTTAAAAGCGAACAACGATAACTATCCTTCTCATTTCTCCGGCTAAATTTTGTTACCATACAATACATATAAGACATACGATTTTTGAATTTATGAAACTTACATGCCTTTCAATGGTTATAACTTTCCATTTTCACTGGCAGATTTAAATTGTTAAGGAGCGTGATAAAACTTGTATAAGTGGCATTGGGCACATAGCTTTTGTTGCTACCTTTAATATCTTCCAAATTTATGTTTATGAAAAAAGCTTCATTGCAATTGACTGTTGCTCTTGTTTTATGCTTACAACTTACTGCTCAAAATACTCCACTGTGGCTGCGGTATCCGGCTATTTCGCCGGATGGAAAAACGATTGTCTTTAGCTACAAAGGCGACTTGTACAAAGTGGCCAGCAGCGGAGGTGATGCAGTACCGCTGACGATCCATGAAGCGTATGATTACATGCCCGTTTTTAGTCGCGATGGCAAATGGCTTGCCTTTGCCAGTGACCGCTATGGAAATTTTGATGTGTATATAATGCCTGCTGCGGGCGGAGAGGCAAAGAGACTCACGTACCATTCGGCAACCGATCTGCCTTATGATTTCACACCCGATGGGAAATACGTGTTATTTGGTACGACACGCAATGACATTTACACCAGTGCGAGGTTTCCTCAAAGAAATTTATTTCAAAAATTGTACAAGGTCCCGGTTGAAGGAGGTCGCTCAGTAATGTTCTTATCAGCAGGTTCCGAGTTTGCAAGGTTTAATACCAAGGGCGACAAAATTATTTTCCAGGATCGCAAAGGGTATGAAGATGCATATCGCAAACATCACACTTCTTCGGTAACGAGAGATATCTGGGTGTATGATACAAAGAAGGATGAATACATACAGGTTTCTTCATATGAAGGTGAGGATCGTGAACCGGTATGGGGCAGTGATGACAATACCTTCTACTACTTAAGCGAAAGAGATGGTGGTGCGCAAAACGTCTACAAAGGGACCATTGGTGGACAAAGCAGTGTAACTGAGCTCACCAAATTCAAAGACAACCCCGTTCGTTTTCTAAGCCGTGCCGGGGACGGTACATTTTGCTTTACTAATAACGGTGAGATCTATACCATGAAAGAAAATAGTTCTCCTCAAAAAGTGAATATCACCATTAACACAGACAGCAGAACTAATGATGAAAAAATTCTTCCCGTCAATACTGGCATCACACAAACCGCCCTTTCTCCAAACGGAAAAGAGATCGCGTTTGTAGTAAGAGGTGAAGTTTTTGTTACTTCGGTTGAGGGTGGCCTTACCAAACGGATCACAAACACACCGCAACAAGAGAGATCGGTTGAATTTAGTCCCGATGGCCGCTCACTCTACTATGCATCCGAGCGCGGAAACAGCTGGGATATTTACCGTGCATATATTGAAAGAAAAGAAGAACCCTACTTTTATGCATCAACAGTTGTAAAAGAAGAACCATTGATCGCAACGGATGATGATGAATTTCAACCAGACGTTTCACCCGATGGAAAGGAAATAGCCTACCTCGACGAACGAAATGTTTTGAAAGTATATAACATCGCATCAAAGAAAAGTCGAACCATTGTTCCGAAAGGAATCAATTTTTCTTATGCAGATGGAGACCAATATTACACCTGGTCACCCGATGGAAAATGGCTCGCATTTAATTCGAATGAGGCCCGTTGGGGTTCCAGTGAAGTGGCGGTGATGAAAGCAGATGGTTCGGGTGAACGAATGAATCTTACACAAAGTGGTTTTTTTGATGGAAGCGCTAAATGGGCATTTGGTGGCAAAGCCTTATTGTGGACAACGGATCGTGACGGAAAGAAACCACTGGCATTCCAGGGCGCGAGAGAAGTGGACATTTATGCCATGTTCTTCGACCAGGATGCTTATGATCGTTTCAAACTTACCAAAGATGAATTTGCCTTGCTGAAAGAAAAAGAGGACAAGGATAAAGAAGAGGCAAAGAAAGATACCAGCATAAAGATCAATCCGCCGAATAAAGATTGGGAACCTTTATTTACAGGGATTGAGAACCGCAAGATCCGTCTCACCATTAACTCAGGAAATATTTCAGATTATACTTTAAATAATGACGGTGATAAACTTTTCTTCGCCGCAAGAATGGAAAAAGGGTATGATCTGTGGATGACCAATCCAAGAACAAAAGAAACAAAGCTTGTGGCCAAATTGGATGGCGGCCCTGCGGGCATGGATATTTCAAAAGATGGCAAGAGCCTGTTCGTAGTGAGTGATGGCAAAATTGTTAAAGTCGATGCAGAAAGTGGAAAAATAAGTCCCGTAACAGTAAATGGTGAAATGGTCTTACAGTCTGCAGCTGAAAGAGCTTACATATTTGATCATGCATGGCGACAGGTAAAAAAGAAATTCTTTGATCCAAAATTGCAGGGAGTAGATTGGAATAAGTATCACGAAACGTATGCAAGATTTCTTCCGCATATCAATAATAATTATGATTTCCAGGAATTGCTAAGCGAATTTTTAGGTGAATTGAATGCCTCACACACAGGAGGACGTTATGCAAGGCCACAGGAGAATACAGATGCTACCGCAAGTCTCGGGTTGCTTTATGATGAAATGTATGACGGCAATGGAGTTAAGGTAGTGGAAGTGTTGAATGGTGGACCGTTTACGAATGCAAAAACAAAGATCAAAAAAGGAGTCGTCATTGAGAAAATAGATGATGAAGCGATTACGGAAAATATGGATTGGTCGAGATTGCTGAATCGAAAGGCAGGAAAAAATGTATTGCTAAGTTTATATGACCCCGAAACGAAAACAAGATGGGATGAAACAACGAAACCGATCACCCAAAATGAAGAGCAGGGTTTGATGTATGATCGCTGGGTAAAAAACAACCGGAAGAAAGTGGATGAAATGTCCGGAGGTAAAATTGGTTACGTTCATATACAGGGTATGAATGATGGAAGTTATCGCACCGTGTATGAAGATGTGCTTGGAAAATCTGCCGGCAAAGACGCATTGATCGTTGATACACGTTTCAATGGGGGCGGCTGGCTGCATGATGATCTCGTGACGTTTTTAAGTGGTAAAAATTATTTGAACTTTTCACCGCAGGGAGTTACACCTACATCCGGAGAACCACGGAATAAATGGGTAGGTCCTTCCACGGTGATCATGAGTGAAAGCAATTATTCCGATGCATTTATTTTTCCTTACGCTTATCACAGTTTAGGAATCGGTAAATTGATCGGCATGCCTGTGCCTGGAACCGGCACTGCCGTCTGGTGGGAAGCTCAAATTGATCCTACACTGGTATTTGGTATTCCAATGGTTGCTACTATCGGCAAGGAAGGCAGGCCAACAGAAAATATGCAGCTCGAGCCTGATATCAAAGTCCCGAATGATTATAAATCTGTATTGAGCGGAAAGGATCCTCAGCTGGAGAGAGCTGTAAAAGAAATGCAGGACGCGATAAAGAATAAGAAAAGTTTTTAGCGATCATGTTTGCCGGTAAGGTGGTGAAACGGTAAGAATATTCTTTTCGATTTAATTCCCGTCTTATCGCCTTCTCCATTATATTAAAACGTCCTGAGCATCAATCATTAACCGGGGGTAAAATTTATTGACTTTCCCTTAGGAATTTCCCTGAAATAAATTCAATCTGCCTGCGTTATTAAATTGAACTGTGATCCTGCATGCTCTATAAAAAAACCCTTCTTTTACGATCATATCTTTTTGCATTTTTACTTTTAACTTTTGAGTTTTCACATGCGCAAATGGTAACAGGAATTTGGCATGGCAAAATAGATAAACAAAAAGTGGAAGTCAAAATGGTTCAAATGGGCGATAGCCTTGGAGGAACCGCCTATTATTTTGAATCATCAACGCGTTATCGCCGATATAGCATAAAGGGATACCTTGATGAGGCTGACAATAGCGTTGTGTGGTGGGATGACCAATTACTGGAAGACAAAACAAAAGGATTAAACCTCTTCTCAAGGAATAAACAAAATTCATCAAGGGCGGATTTTAATTGTCCGGGCGGTGGCGCAATGATGCTCGATGGGAAAATGTACGCAGATAAAGATGAGCAAAAGCCAGATGGCGATGTTCATCTCAGTAAAGTTGATAAGGCATCATTTAAAGATGAATGGGATGATGTGATCGAAAACTACACTGTTGGCTTCAATGATCCTGACATAATCGATAGCGTTTCCCAGGTCGCGCAAAAAACCATCACCGTTGACACGACCGCAGTAGCAACCAGCGAAGAAAAGACAAAAGTGATTTCACCACCAATACCTGTTATTAAAAATGAAGAACCTAAAAAAGAAGTTGTCCGTGTACCTGTTATTAAGCAGGAAAACAAGATGGAAACAAACATTACTCCACCAACTATTGAACAAAAGTTTACAAGCCGAGAAAAGATCTTCACCAAAGAGATTCCTGTAACCGGCGATTCTATTGAACTGGATTTTTATGACAATGCCGAAATTGACGGGGACTCCATTTCACTGTTTTTGAATGGTAGACTCCTCTTCGAACATATCCGCCTTACGGACAAGCCTTATAGAGTAAAATTACCAGTAAGTGATCTGCAGGAGAATAATGAATTGATCATGGTAGCGGAAAATCTCGGGGCCATTCCTCCAAATACATCTTATATGGTCGCTGTTGTTGGCGACAAACGTTATGACGCTAAATTAGCGAGTACAGAAAACAGCAGTGCAATGATCAAATTGGTAAGGAGGTAACATGATTTTGCGTAGAAGACGATAAGGCCACTCCTATTTGGGAATGCCCGGCCGTATTTTTCTCTTTTTCTTCCAGTATTTTTCTCATGGTTTTGCTTTTATGCTGATGGATATTTGTACTGAGATCCGGATTTTATTTAACCGAGAGCCTGTGAGATATCGGGAGCCTATGAACGAATGCCACACAAGCAGGAAAGACTGCTTGGGACAGGGTTATTAAAGGGGCACAAATGGTAGGCTGGAAGGTGGGGGAGGGAGAGGCCCTAAGGGAGGGCCCCGCAGGGGCCAGTGGAAAGTGACAACAGGTTAATGGTGGTCAAGCAGTGAAAAACAGAAAACACCTTCGTCTTGAATTGCTATATCTTCCTCCAGAGCGTGAAGCCTCTATAACTGCCTTGACACAAAGCGTATTTTTCTCCATAAGAATTCTTATACCACAACGTTCATCAGCTGCTGCTGAGTTGCCTGATGAGTAATGATCAAATTGTAAGAGATACCCTTAGCCCAGAATTCATTTCAGGTAAAGTTTATACGAACCCGATGTTTCATTTTGATTTTGCGTGTCCCAAACTCGAAAGCTGACTGTAAAATAATCATACAGTTTATCGATTGCAGTTATTCTTGCACTTACCGTAAGAGCCCTTGCATCTTCACTGTTTAGACCATCAGCATAATCTTTAAATAAATTCTTTTCGTCAAGCAATTGCTTCCCATCACTCGTTGTAATCTGCTCCTCCGCATCAACAAATACTTTTCCGTCCTTCTTCTTCCAGCCGTCTACAATCAACCTGAGTCCAATCCACTGGCCGACGTCAACCTTATTATCGGAAGGCACCAGTTTGCCATCTTCAAAAACCAGGAAGGCTTGCTCGACCTTTAAACCTTTTTCGGTAAACTGGATGCCGTTGCGGATCTTACCTCCACTCCCATCACCCGATGGCATGTTTACTTTTACTTCGCAGGAGATAAATGGAATAGAAACAAAAAGGAAGTATATGATTTTCTTCATAAGACTTTTAAACTACAACATTCACCATTTTATTCTTTACATAGATAACTTTTTTTGGTGATTTTCCTTCCATCCATTTTTTCACAACTTCATTGGCTAGCACGATCTCTTCCACCTGCTGCTGAGTTGCATCAAGAGCAATGGTTAATTCTGTCCTGGTTTTGCCATTGATGGCAATAGGATAAGCTTTCGAAGATTCTTTTACATACTTCTCTTCAAAGGTTGGAAACACAGCGTCAACAACAGACATTGTATTGCCGAGCAAATGCCAGAGTTCTTCTGCTATATGCGGCGCATAAGGAGCCAATAAAATCACCAGTGGTTCGAGAATAGAGCGCTTGTGACATTTCAGATCGGTCAATTCATTTGTAGCGATCATGAAGGCGCTCACGCCTGTGTTAAAGGAAAATCTCTCCGTATCCTCTTCGATCTTTTTAATTGTTTTATGAAGCACTTTTAATTCTTCATTCGTTGCAGGTCTATCGGTAACGATCAGACCTTTTTCTTCATCAAAGAACAATCGCCAGAATTTTTTCAGAAAGCGATGAACACCTTCAATACCCTTTATGTCCCATGGCTTGGATGCTTCAAGAGGACCCAGAAACATTTCATACATCCGGAATGTGTCAGCACCATATTTATCTACAACAGTATCAGGATTGATCACGTTAAAATATGACTTACTCATTTTTTCGATCGCCGATCCGCAGATGTACTTACCATTCTCCAATACAAATTCCGCATCAGCAAAATCAGGTTTCCATTTTTTAAATGCGTGGACATCCAGTTCGAGTCCGTCTACTAGGTTGACGTCTACATGCAAAGGATCTGTTTCATAGCCGTCTTTCAAACCCAATGAAACAAACATATTTTTATTACGGATACGGTAAACAAATCTGGAGTCACCCGTTATCTTTCCCTGGTTGATCAATTTTTTGAAAGGCTCGTCAAAATTCAAGTATCCAAGATCATGCAAGATCTTTATCCATAGCCGTGAATAAAGCAAGTGTGCAACTGCATGTTCCGATCCTCCGATGTAGACATCAACCTGGCCCCAATAATCAAGTTGCTTTTTCCCTGCAAATACTTTATCATCATGAGGATCCATATAACGAAGAAAATACCACGCCGCGCCGGCATGTGTCGGCATTGTATTGGTATCTCTTTTTTCATGTTCATTGATCTGCACCCAATCTTTTACATTGGCTAATGGACCTTCGCCCGTTCCCGATGGTTTGAAATTATCAAGGGGTGGCAGTTCAAGCGGAAGGTCTTTTTCATCCATCGCGTAAGGAACGTCATCTCTGAATATTATTGGAAAAGGTTCACCCCAATAACGCTGGCGGCTCCACCCTGCATCCCGCATTTTGTAGTTCACTTTCCTCACTCCAATTCCCCTCTCCGCTATTTTTTTAATAACGACTTCAATCGCATCCTTCATGACGATTCCATTGAGGAAATCACTGTTCTGCAAAACAGCATCCTTTGTCGGGTTAGCCTCCTCGCCATTGTAATAACTACCAATGATGTTTGTAATGGGAATATTAAAATGCTTAGCGAACTTATGATCTCTTTCATCGCCGCAAGGTACAGCCATGATGGCTCCTGTTCCATAGCCGATCAACACATACTCCGACACCCAGATCGGGATCTTATTCCCGGTGAACGGATGAATCGCATATGATCCGGTAAAACACCCGGTGATCTTTTTTACTTCGGCCATTCTCTCCACTTCACTTCTTCCCTGCACATACAATAAGTATTTATCGATCTCATCTGCTTGCGATGGGCTTGTAATTTCTTTTACCAATTCGTGCTCGGGAGCCAGTACCATGAAATCAACTCCAAAGATGGTGTCGGGACGAGTAGTGTATACAGTAAGCTGTGAGCTGTTAGCTGTGAGCTTCGAGTTTTCAGTCTTGTGGCTTGCAGCGTGAATCTTGAAGCTTATTTCTGCTCCTTCACTTTTCCCTATCCAGTTGCGTTGAATGTCCTTCATCGACTCGCTGAAATCTATTTCCTCCAAACCCTTCAATAATCGTTCAGCATACTCGGTAATGCGAAGGCTCCATTGCCGCATTTTCTTTTTTACAACCGGAAAACCGCCCCTGTAGCTCACTCCATTGATTACCTCATCATTTGCCAAAACAGTTCCGAGAGCTTCGCACCAATTTACATCGGTATATGCCAGGTAGGCGAGCCGGTATTGCATAAGCACGTCCCGCTGGAGTCTTTCATCAAACGATCTCCATCCAGCCGCGGAAAAAACATTTTTTCCTGAAGGCAGCTGGTACTTTTCATTGGGAAATTCATGGTGTTTATTACCTTCTCCCTCGAAAATTTTAATGAGAGCCTCAATTCGTTCAGCCTTTTGCGTACGACGATTGAACCAGCTATCAAAGAGTTGAAGAAAGATCCATTGAGTCCATTTGTAATACTTCGGATCACACGTTCGAACTTCCCGGCTCCAATCAAAACTAAAACCGATATTATCCAATTGCCGTCGAAAGGTATGGATGTTATTTTCTGTTGAAACCGCAGGGTGAATGCCATGCTCAAGGGCATACTGTTCAGCAGGTAATCCGAACGCATCATAGCCCATTGGATGCAATACATTAAAACCTTTTAGCCGCTTAAACCGCGCATAAATATCGCAGGCAATGTAACCCAGTGGATGTCCTACGTGTAAGCCGGCACCACTCGGATAAGGAAACATATCTAATGCATAATACTTCGGCTTTGATGGTTGTCCTGAGCTTGTCGAAGGATTGCTTACTTTGTACACCTCATTATCCTTCCACCACTGTTGCCATTTTTTTTCAATATCCCGAAAATTGTATTCCATTCTATATTCTGTATTCTAAATTCTGTATTCTAAATGATATTTATGTTACCAGCTGTGTATTGCTATTCACCGTCCCTTGCGTCGCACTCTTCAACACCAGTGATTCTTATGGGCTAAAGGAACCTCTTTGTGACCCTTTGTGCCTTCGTGTCCCTCCTGCCGGCAGGCAGGTTTGTGGTTTAAAAGGTGCACAAAGTACAGAACGATCAACGGAGCGTCGCAACGTCAGCTGAGTAAGGATGTGAAAGAAGATTTAAAAAAATACATCTTTCATTTCATTGTCCCCCCTCCGGCAATATAATATGAATGCCTTCGTTTTGGGGAGGGACAAAAATACGGATTGCCCTCTTAAATATTTTAAATCTGCTATTTTTGCCCGTCCGAACGGAATCATTTTAATGATTCATTTTTAAGCGTTGATCCGGACGGACCTAACCCAAAAATTCAAAATTCGACAGCATGAGTCAAGCCGGAAAAGCATCGATCAAGCGCGGAAAACCCTCTTACTTCATGGCCATTTTGGGAGTTACCATTGTACTCTGCCTGTTTGGATTGATCGGCCTGTTAACCATCAATGGAAGGAAGCTGATCCAAAACATCAAGGAAAGCGTGGAGGTACATGTGTTCCTTAAGCAAAATATTAAAGACAGTTCACGTATCAACTTGCAGAATTATATCGCCTCGAAACCTTACACAAAAAGCATAACATATACCGATAAAGAAACAGCGAAAAAAGAATGGGTAAAGAGCGGTGGCGAAGATTTTACAGAATTCATCGATAACAGCTTGCTGCCTCCGAGTATTGATTTTACACTAAAAAATGAGTTTGTTGACTCTGCTCAACTGGTCAGCATCCAGGCAGACATTGCTCAAAATCCCATCGTTGACGAAGTGCGTTTTCCCAGCGCCGTCGTCAATTCAATGATGAAAAATTTCAGGAACATAGGTATTGTTCTGGGTGTAGTGGCTATCCTGATCGCCGTGATGGTGATCATCCTGATCGACAATACTATCCGCCTTGCCATGTTCAGCAATCGTTTTTTGATAAAGACCATGCAAATGGTGGGCGCTACCCGGTGGTTCATTGCCAAGCCCCTTGATATGAGAGCGATCTTCAATGGAGCCCTTAGCGGAATGATAGCTACTCTGATCGTTTATTTCTTATTATTGTTAGCAGAAAACTTCTTCGATGGTTTCAAAAAATTGCATGATACCAACATGATGATCCTGCTTGGCATAGTCCTTATTTTATTAGGTATTGGAATTACCGTTTTCAGCACGCATCGCAGCGTTTTGAAATACCTGCGAATGAAGCTGGACGAGCTATATTAGATGATAGATTTCCAGTGGATAGATGATGATTACAAAGCCCCAAACTATCATCTGTTAACTATCCACTATCATCTGATTTCCCTATATTGCACCCCTTAATTATTTCTATGGCTGAAAAGAAATCTTCTGCACCTTCAAAAGATTCAAGATCATTCCCCATTTTTGAAAAAGACAATTATTTATGGATGCTTGGTGGAATTGTGATCATGGCCATCGGTCTGTTACTGATGGTAGGCGGCAAAAGCGATGACCCAAACCAGTTTCATCCCGAACAGGTTTATAGCACAACACGCATCACCATCGCTCCGATCCTGATCATTGCCGGTCTTGTCGTTGAATGCTTTGCGATCTTCAGAAAACCAAAAACAAAAGAATAATTACAACTTATCTTTCTCAATGACTTAATGACCCAATGACTTGTTTGCTACTTTAAGTCTCTGAGTTATTAAGCTATTCATTATCATATGGACATCATTCAAGCTATCATCATTGCCGTTGTAGAAGGTCTTACCGAGTTTCTTCCCGTTTCCAGCACCGCACACATGAAGTTTACCAACCCGTTGATCGGTGTCAGTCCGACGCCTTTCACAAACATGTTCGAAATAGTGATCCAGCTGGCAGCGATACTATCTGTTGTTTTTGCCTATTCAAAAAAATTTTTTGATTTCAAACATCCCTCGTTTTATCTCAAGCTTATTGTGGCAGTCATCCCGGCTCTTATAGCAGGCGCGTTGTTAAAAAAATATATCGACAACGCTCTGGATAATCTCACATTTATTGCCTGTGTCATGATCGCCGGTGGTATCGTTTTACTTTTTATCGACAATTTTTTTAAAGAAACCACGATCAACGAGGAAAAAAAGATCTCATTTCTGAAAGCCTTTGTCATTGGATGTTTCCAGGTTTTATCAGTCGTTTTTCCGGGGCTTAGCCGCAGTGCTGCAACGATCATTGGTGGAATGAGCCAGAAGCTGACAAGAAACCTTGCCGCTGAATTTTCTTTCTTTCTTGCTGTGCCCACTATGTTTGCTGCTTCAGCAAAAAGCTTTTATGACGTCTATAAAGAACATCCGGAGGTGCTGGTAAAAAATAACATGACCACGTTAGGGATCGGTGCTGTCATTGCATTTGTTGTTGCACTTCTCGCCATCCGGTTCTTTATAAATTATCTTCAAAAGCATGGGTTTAAAATTTTTGGATTTTACAGGATCATTCTTGGCATTGTTATGCTCATCCTTCTTGTTACCGGTGTTATTCATAATAATTAAACTCCCTGGGTTATTGTGTTAGAAAGTGCGGCAGCAGGCTCACACCTTGTGTCCTTTGTAAGCCTATAGCCAGGTCACAACAAGCACATAACGAAAAATGAAGGGCACAAAAGACTACTAATTCTTATCCTCTCAAATCACTATTTTTAATGATCAAAGAACTACCATGCAAACGGCCACCAAAAAACTCATTAACGGTTGGGCTATGTACGATTGGGCCAACTCTGCTTATAATTTAGTCATTACATCGACCATCTTCCCTGCCTATTATGTCGGTATTACTGCGGCAGCCCGGACAGGGGAGAAATCTTATGTTTATTTTTTTGGAAGACGATTCATCAACACAGCTTTACAGGACTATGCGCTGGCAGCCGTATTTGTTTTGGTGGCGTTTACTTCTCCTGTTTTAAGCTCAATTGCCGATTACAAACGCAACAAAAAAAGCTGGATGAAAGCCTTTTGCTACATTGGCTCAGCCGCCTGTATTGCTCTATTTTGGTTTACAAAGGAAAATTCTGTGATCACGCAAGGTGAACTGGAATTCGGGATCATCGCGTTTGCTATTGCTGCCCTGGGCTTTTGGGGCAGCCTGGTTTTTTATAATTCCTACTTGCCTGATATAGCCGAACCCCAGGATCACGACAGGGTGAGTGCAAAGGGCTATGCCTTGGGATACGTCGGCAGTGTTTTGTTACAACTTATTTGCTTTGTGATCATTCTTAAGCCAACATGGTTTGGCTTTAGTGAGACCGGTACTACTGCCGTGCGATTGTCTTTCTTATTGACGGGCTTGTGGTGGTTAGGCTTTGCCCAGATCACTTTCAGGGTACTTCCAACGACATCGAAGACTGAGCGCAAACTCAAGAAGAATATTTTGATGAACGGGTTCCATGAATTAAGACTTGTTTGGGAACAACTTAAACAAATGCCGTCATTAAGAAGGTTTTTGTTAAGCTTCTTCCTGTACAGCATGGGTGTCCAGACCATAATGCTGGTGGCTGCAGGATTCGGCGCAAAGGAAATATTTCCTGATCCAAAAGACCAGCCAAAGCTGTTGGCAACGATTATCATTATTCAATTGGTCGCTATGGTAGGAGCGTGGTTAATGAGCCGCCTCAGCAAACGAATCGGTAACTGGTGGGTGATAACACTTGCAGTCATTGTGTGGATCGGGATTTGTGTAGGTGCTTATCTGGTAAAAACACAAACGATGTTCTATATCCTGGCTGCTATTGTAGGACTGGTGATGGGTGGAATACAAAGCATGAGCCGGAGCACATACAGTAAACTGATGCCGGAAACGCAAGACACCACTTCGTTCTTTAGCTTTTATGATGTTACAGAGAAAATTGCTCTTGTGATTGGCATTTTTGTTTTTGGTTTTGTTGAAGAACAAAGCGGCAGCATGCGGAACAGTGCTCTTGCACTGGGAAGCTTTTTTATAGCAAGCATCGTTGCCCTGTTGTATGCCAAACCTGCCTATGAAAAAAGGATTGCACAATTAAAGAAAGTGTGACGACCTATGAAATTATATTCGATCAATACAGGTTATTTTAAGTTGGATGGGGGCGCTATGTTTGGTGTGGTTCCCAAATCGATATGGAATAAGATCAATCCTGCTGACGAAAACAATATGTGCAGTTGGGCACTCCGTTGTCTTTTGATCGAAGATGGAAACAAGCTGATTCTCGTCGATAATGGAATGGGCGATAAACAGGATGTAAAATTTTTCAGCTATTATTATTTGCATGGCGACGATACACTTGATAAATCCCTTGCCAGGCATGGTTTTCAGCGGGATGACATTACAGATGTGCTTCTCACCCACCTCCATTTTGATCATTGTGGCGGCTCTATTGTTCGCGAGGGAGACCTGCCTGCCGGACAGCCAGGTAAATTAATTCCTGCCTTTAAGAATGCAATTTACTGGAGCAATGAAAGACATTGGGAAACTGCAACGAATCCTAATGAGAGAGAGAAGGCAAGTTTTTTAAAAGAAAATATTCTACCCATAAAAGAAAGCGGGAAACTAAAGATGGTGAATGGTGAATGGTCTCCCGATAGCTATCGGGAGGTGAATGGACGCCTGCCAACCATTATGTCGGAAATAATTACCGGTTTGTCTTTTAGAATCGTCAATGGCCATACGGAAGCCATGATGCTTCCACAAATAAAATACAAAGACAGAACAATTGTCTTCATGGCTGATCTGCTTCCATCACAAGGCCACATCCCCATTCCTTATATCATGGCGTACGACATGCAGCCACTTCTTACATTGAATGAAAAAAAGATCTTTTTGAGTGAAGCATTGGAGAACGACTACATCCTTTTCTTCGAACATGATCCCGCCTACGAATGTTGTACGCTGCAGCAAACAGAAAGAGGAATAAGACCAAAGAGTTTCTTTAGAATGGATGAAATTTAAAAGGGCGGCCGATTAGCCGCCCTTCACTTTAATCAATGAGGTGAGCGGGTAGCGAAGATTTTTGCTGCTCATCATATCGACTTTTACTTTACCCACTACAATAGGACTTTCAATCCTTATCGGCAGGCGATTGGCATCATCAGAAACCCAGACCGTCATTTTTTCTCCACCTTCAAAAATCGTTCCTTTGATCAGCAGGGGTTTGAACTTGATCGCTTTGAATTTTCCATACTTTGTTTTTACCGTCTCTTTCCCAAGATAGCGGATGTACATGCTATACACTTCATTATCGAGAAACATCGAAAAGGGGATCTTGTCATTCACATTGTATTTACCAAAATCAATATTACGTGCATAATACACTGCGCTCAGCACATCCTGAATGCAATCTGGAACTTTAAAAACACCTTCGGTAGTGACAGCAGTATTCGCATTGCGATTGAACGTGATGTTCTCATATTTTTTGTAGCCGCCTTCGTCGACATTTCTTAAGAACTTCAAGGGTTGCAAAGAACCGGTATCGATAAATGTTTCGTACCTATCCCTCACTTTATATATCCAGTCATAAGATGGATTTGTTTTTCCAACCCCTGCAATATGATAAACAGGCCGCCCATTCATTTTCTCAAGAACATTTGTAAATGTTGCATTGCCGGCATCAATATAAATTCCCGCAACTGCATAATAAACGGTGTAAGAAATTTCTTCCCCTGCCTGGAAGGCAGTGTTCTTTACCGAGCAAAATTCATCATCCGGAGCCTTTGCTTTTATGGTAAATGCCATCGAGACAAATGCCAGTAAACTTAAAGCCTTAATTCCTTTCATTTCGGTTTTTAAAAATTTTAATACTCAGTATTAATAAACTGCCTGCAATTGCAGGCAATACAAGATTTATGACCCAGATCGTCGCCGTCGCGATACTTATTCCAAGGCTATTCGCACTAAACAACCCAATTAATTTCAAGCTCACCTTACCACGAACGCCCAATTCAGCAATCGCAAAAGTAGGAATGATAGCCAGCACTAAAAAAATCACGCTTACGGCGTAAAAGCAGGGCCACCATTCGATGTCGACCTCAAACAAGCGAAAAAGTAAAAAATATTGTACGACAAATACAATATACCGGGTTGCAGAAAGAGACAATAATTCTAAAAGTAAAGTTGCATGTATGTCCTTCAAAGAGCTGATCAGCCAGGAATAACGATTATTGTTTCGCAATTTATCCACAAGGTTTATAAGTAATGAGAGACGAAAATAAATTCCTGTTAAAATCAGCAGAACAATGAGGACACCATATTGTAACACCTGGAGCCAAAATGAATCCAGCCCCTGGATTATTTCGCCGTTTTCAATATTCTTCCTTATGAAAAATAAGCCGATCAGTCCCGCCAATAAAGTAATGATAAGTTGGCTCATGCTACTGACGATTGTAAGCGAGATTACCCTGAGACGATTGCCTTCTTCCATGTACAGTATCCTGCCCAGGTATTCTCCTATCCTGTTGGGCGTGCTTACAGAAAACGAAACCCCCGACAACACGGCTTTAAAAGACTTTAAAAAACTTACCGGTTGAACTTTTTGAATGGAGATCTTCCATTTGAATGCTTCAATGGACCAATTGATGATCATTAAGAAAATCACAATAACAAGATCCCAGATCTCTGCGCTTTGTAAGGATTGTTTGATCTTCGTCCATGAAGTTTTGAGGCCGGGCTGATGTTTTACCTGCTGGTAAATTGAATACGATAACCAAAGGAATAATAACGGTCCGAGAAAATAATTGAGGAAGATTTTGATATTTTTGTTTAGCCTCATTAACCTGCCTGCCGGTTTACCTGCCGGAAGGCATGGCAGGCAGGTCTGTAAAAATAAGTCCTCTTTGCAAAAGCCTTTTAAAATAATTCTCGGGATAGACCCTGGTACACTGATGATGGGTTACGGAATTATAGAGGTATGCAACAATCAAATTCGTTTAAGAGAAATGAATGTGCTGAAGCTGCCGGGGAAAAAAGATAATCATGAACGGCTTCAGCTCATCCATCAAAAAATAGTTTGTCTTATACAGGAACACCGGCCGAGTGAATTCGCTATCGAGGCTCCCTTTTTTGGAAAGAATGTACAAAGTATGCTCAAGCTGGGAAGAGCGCAGGGCGTTGCGATTGCCGCTGCCATGAGTGCAAATCTTTCTGTTACCGAATATTCCCCAAAGAAGGTGAAACAATCCATTACCGGCAATGGAAACGCCGACAAAGAACAGGTATGGAAGATGCTTCAAAGAATTTTACTATCAATGGGAACTAATGGTATCCATGAAAGGCCGAAACATTATGATGCCACAGACGCTTTAGCGGTCGCGATCTGCCACCACTTCCAAAGCAACAGTGTTACGCAATCGAATGGAACTAAAAGGGGAAATAAAAAAATAAGTTGGGAAGAATTTATCAAACAACATCCCGATAAACTTCATTTAAAGATTTGAAAGGATCTTTTGTTGAACTTTTTTTAATGTGTCGTCAGAGGCTCTGTCTTTGAGCTGCGTAAAATTCAAATCGTTTGATGAATTGATTGGGATCAGATGAATATGAGCATGCGGAACTTCAAGGCCAATGACGGTGATTCCACAACGATTACAGGGAAAAGATCTTTCAATTGCCTTCGCAATAGGTTGGGCAAACTCCAGTATCTCCCTTAAATATTCAGTTGGCAGGTCGAATAAATTATCAATTTCAATTTTAGGAATCACCAGGACGTGACCCTCGCGCAGCGGGAATATGTCAAGAAATGCAAAGAATTTATCATTCTCCGCAATCCTGTAACTCG